>AUXO017869371.1_pt1 | contig 19967 bp, 19 predicted proteins | sample 768731 | NCBI WGS metagenome assembly AUXO01 (sample SAMN02715735, study PRJNA202380) | gut metagenome | biome: sheep rumen | host: Ovis aries | place: New Zealand: Palmerston North
AAACGCTAAAGAAGATGCTAGAAAGCAAAATAAAATAATCATAATGGAAGGATTCCTTGATTTATTTAGAGCTTATCAAATAGGTGTTAAAAATGTTGTTATAAGTATGGGTACTGCTGTTACTAAAGAACAAGCACTTCTTTTAAAGAAAATGGCAAAAGATGTTATATTGTGCTTTGATGGAGATCAAGCAGGAGCTCACGCTACTTATTCATGCGCTAATGAATTAATAAAATTAGGTATAACTCCAAAAGTAGTAAGACTACCAGATAATTTAGATCCTGATGAATTTATTTTAAAAAATGGTGGCGAGGAATTTAAAAGAATACTTGATAATCCTATTAATATAATGGAATTTAAATTGGAATATTTAAAAAATAACAAAAATTTAGATAATTCTACAGATATGAGTGAATATGTAAATGACATTTTAAAAGAATTAGATAAAATAAATGATGACATATTAAGAGAAATAACTATAAATAAAATTAGTAAGCAAACAGGATTAGATACAGATTTACTTAAAAGTAAATTAAGTAATAAAAAAGAGGAGGTAAAAAAGGAAATTGTAATTCCTAAAACTCCTAAAAAAACAAATATGTATGTAAAAGCAGAACAATATTTATTATATTATATGCTTAATAATGCTGAAGTTATAAAATTATATCAAAAGCATATTGGTTATATGCCAACAGATAAATATCGTGCATTAGCATTTGAAATATATTATTTTTATAAAACAAATAAATATATAAATGTTTCAGATTTAATGATTAGTTTAAATGATGATAATGAAAAACTTAATACTATTAATGAAATTAACTTATTAAATTTAAATGATAATTATACAACTGAACAAATATTAGATTATATTAAAACAATTAAAAATTATAATATTAAAGTAGAAAGTAAGCGTTTAAGAGAATTAATGAAATTAGAAATTGATCCTTTAAAGAAAGCTGAATATGCACAAAAAATATTAGAAATTCAAAAAAATAATGAAGAGGTAGATAAATATGATGAATGAAATTAAAACATTTGAAGAAAGAAAAAAAGAACTTTTAGAACTTGGTAAAAAGAAAGGTTTTATCACTTATGAGGAATTAGCAGGTTTCTTAAAAGGATTAGAACTTACTGGAGAAGAATTAGATGAATTATATAATATCTTCAGTGAAAATAATATAAAAGTAGTTGATAGTGAAGATGATGATGATTCTGGAGAAGAATTAATCCTTGATGATAATTTATTAACTAAAGATTTAACAATTAATGATCCTGTAAGAATGTATTTGAAAGAAATAGGTCAAATTAAATTGTTATCTATGGAAGAAGAATTAAAATTAGCTGATAGAATAATCGAAGGTGATGAGGAAGCTAAAGCAGAATTAGCAGAAGCTAACTTACGTCTTGTTGTTAGTATAGCAAAAAGATATGTTGGACGTGGAATGTTATTTCTTGACTTAATTCAAGAAGGTAATATTGGTCTAATGAAAGCAGTAGACAAATTTGATGTTTCTAAAGGATATAAATTTTCAACATATGCTACTTGGTGGATTAGACAAGCTATAACTAGAGCAATAGCTGATCAAGCTAGAACTATCAGAGTTCCAGTTCATATGGTTGAAACTATTAATAAATTAGCTCGTATTCAACGTCAAATGACTCTTGAACTTAATAGAGAACCAACTGAAGATGAATTAGCTAAGAAAATGGGATTACCTGTAGAAAAAATTAGAGAAATATATAAAATAAGTCAAGATCCCGTTAGCTTAGAAACACCGATAGGTGAAGAAGATGACTCTCACTTAGGTGACTTTATAAAAGATGAAAGAAATGTTAGTCCTGAAGAATATGCGACTAATGAACTTTTAAAAGAAGAAATTTCTGACGTTTTACAAACTCTTACTGAACGTGAAGAAAAAGTTATTAGATTACGTTTTGGACTTGAAGATGGTAAATCTAGAACATTAGAAGAAGTAGGGCAAATGTTTGGTGTAACTCGTGAAAGAATTAGACAAATTGAAGCAAAAGCTTTACGTAAATTAAGACATCCATCAAGATCAAGAAAATTAAAAGATTATATGGGTGAATAATGAAAATATCAAAGAGATTAAAAACTATATGTGATTTAGTAGATAAGAAAACTAATGTTATAGATGTTGGTTGCGATCACGCGTTAATAGATATTTATTTAACAAAATATAATGAAAATAAATGTATCGCAGCTGATATTAGTGAAAATGCTATTAAAGGTGCTTTAATTAATATAGAAAAGTATAATTTAACAAATGAAATAGATGTTAGAATTACTGATGGATTAAATGGTATAACTATACCTGATAATAATACAATTATATTGTCAGGTATGGGAACTAAAACTATTTTAAAAATACTAGAAGATACAAATAATATTAATAATTTAATTATAAGTTCTCATAATGATTTATATTTACTTAGAAAAAATATTATTAAAAAAGGCTTCTATATTGATACAGAAGCAATTATTGAAGATAAAAAGATTTTTTATACAATTATCAAATTTAAAAAAGGTAAACGAAAATATAATCATTATAACTATACTTATGGAATAAATTTAAGTAATAAAGAATATATTAATTATTGTATAGAAAAAAATAACACTGTATTAACTAAATTACCTAAAAAATATGTTTTAAAAAGAATAAAACTTATAAAAGAAAATAACTATTTAAAGAAGCATTTATAATGCTTTTTTTATATGAAAAAATTTGGACCAGCAGTTGATTTTTCTTGTTTTTTTGAAGTTATAGTACTTATATTTTCTTTCTTTTTATTGATTGTTGGAGTATTTACTTTTTTAAATTCATTCATTACCTTAAACATAGTTTTCGCATTATTTAATACTGGTTTTGCTTGTTTAACTAGTGGTAATGCTTGATTTATAACATTTAGTGTTTTACCAGTTCCAGATATTATAGAACTAAAGTTAATTCCTTTTATGCTAGAAAATAATTTAGAAAATAAACCTGTTTTTAAAGTACTTGAAGCATAAGGATACATTGAAAAATAAGGGTTATAATAATTCATAATATCTTCCTTTCTAAAATATTATATGAAATTTGTGTAAAATGTTTTACATTTTTATAAAATATGATATAATTTAATAGTAAAGTAATAATAAGGGAGAATGGATGGTGTTACTGTGAAAAGCATTATCAAAATATTGTCTTATCCATTTAAAGGTATATTATTTATATCGATACTAGTTTATAAGTTTTTTTCTTATGTCTTAACTGGTTTTAAATATATACCATATGGTCATATTGAACTAGGAAAAGATATAGTAAAAAGTTTCCTTTATTTTTCTTATTGCATTTTTAAAGTATTTAAATATGCATTATTTGCTTTACAACTCCCTTTTAAATTACTAAATAAAAACGAAAAAGCAGAGAAAGCTTCAAAAACTAAAGTAAATAAGGTTAAAAAAGCTATTCCTGAAACTAAAAAACAAAAGGTTAAAGAAATAAAAGAACCTGATATTCCTATTAGCGGGGATTTATTAAAAGATTTTGTTGTAAGAAAAAATAAGGAATATAGATTAAAAGAAGAATCTAGATTAGCTAAAATTGAACAAAAGAAAAAATTATTAGCTGATAAAAAGAAAGCTAAAGACGCTAAGAAAAAGAAAAAAGAAAAAGATAAAGAAGTATATATTAATAAAGATTTAACTTTAGAAAAAGAAACTTTAGGTAAGAAAACAGGTAAGTTTTTCAAAGGAATCAGTGCTTTCTTTGCTGGATTATCAAATAAATTAAGTAATAATACATTTGCGAAAAATAGAAAAAATAGACGTGATATTAAACGTCAAGCATTACTTATTGATTTTGAAGGTAAGGATGCTATTAAAAGTGATAAAAAGCAATTATATCAATATGTTGCTAAAGCCCCAAATGGAAAGATTATAAAAGATTACTTTAATGCTTATTCAAAAGTAGAAGTTCATTCTTATTTATTAAGTGAAGGGTATGAAGTTTATAGTATTAAAACTAGTACTTTAATTCAATTACTTCATGCTGGTAATAACACAAATAAAACTAAATTTAAAAATAAAGATTTAATTTTCTTCTTAACACAATTATCTACTTATATTAAAGCCGGTATTCCTCTTGTGGAAGCTCTTAGAATTATATCTAGACAATATAAGAAGAAAACATATCAAAAAATATTTAGATCTGTTATATATGAATTAACAATAGGAGAAAGTTTCAGTATTGCAATGGAAAAACAAAATGTAGCTTTCCCTAAATTATTAATTAACATGGTTAAGACAGCTGAAATGACAGGATCTCTTCCAGAAGTATTAGATGATATGGCAAATTATTATACAGAAGCAGAAGCTACTAGAAAACAAATGATTACAGCTATGACTTATCCATCAATTGTTTTCACAGTTGCAATTGGTGTTATGATATTTGTAATGGTTTATGTTGTTCCAAAATTCGTTGAAATATATGATACTATGGATACTAAACTACCACTTATAACACAAATTATTTTAGGAATTAGTGGTGTTTTAACTCATTACTGGTTCTTAATTATTCCAGCGGTTATTCTATTCTTTGTTATATTAATTATGCTATATAAGAAGGTTAGAGGTTTCCGTGCAGTTTGCCAATATGGAGCAATGCGTCTTCCAATTATTGGAAATGTTATTATATATAATGAGGTTACAATGTTTACAAAAACATTCTCATCATTACTTGCTCATAACGTTCCAATAACTGATTCTATGGAAATTTTAAATAAAATAACTAATAATGAAATATATAAAATGTTAATATTGGATACTATCACTAACTTAGCTCGTGGTGGTAAAATTTCAGAAGCATTTAAAGATCATTGGGCATTCCCAGTACCTGCTTATGAAATGATAGTTACCGGAGAAGCTACTGGTGAATTATCAGAAATGATGCATAAAGTATCTGTATATTATCAAGATTTGCATAAAAATGCAGTAACAAGAATTAAAACATTCATTGAACCAGCTTTAACAATATTCTTAACACTTGGTGTTGGTATTATATTACTATCAATCATCATTCCAATGTTTAATATGTATTCAGCAGTTCAAGATATGTAACAGGAGGATTTTATGACATTATATTACATCATTGTATTCTTTATTTTAGGAATTGTATTAGGCTCATTTTATAATGTTGTAGGTTATAGACTACCAAGAGGGGAATCAATAGTATTTCCTTCTTCTCATTGTACTTCATGTGGGCATAAATTAACTCCTATAGAATTAATACCTATATTCTCATATTTATTTTTAGGAAGAAAATGTAAAAATTGTAAATGTAAAATATCTCCTTTTTACGCTATTTTTGAATTTTTTACTGGTATCTTATTTTCTATATCATATGTATTATTTGGGTTATCAATTGATTTACTTATTAATTTAACTTTTATTTCAGCACTTTTAATTATAATAATAAGTGATTATCAAACTATGATTATTCCAGATGAAGTATTGATTGTTACAGGAATTCTTTTAATTATTGAAATATTTATAGGACATGGTATAAACTATCTTTTAAATAGCTTATTAAATGGTGTTATTATGTTCTTAATTATGTTTGCTATGAAAGAAATAGGTGACTTTATTTTTGGTAAAGAATCAATGGGTGGTGGAGACATCAAATTGATGTTTATATATGGTTTATATTTTGGATGGCCAACTAGTTGTATGTCAATTTGTGTAGCTTCTTTTATAGGTTTACCAATATCACTCATATTACTAAATAAAAATAAAAGTCATGAAATACCATTTGGACCATTTCTAGCAATAGCTGCTATTATAATGATTATCTTTGGTATTAATATTCAAACTTTAATAGACTATTTAAGTGTATAAAAAAAGCCTTATTTTGAGGCTTTTTCTATTTTTTCATATATATTTTTTAATGATTGTTCATACTTACTCGTTGTTTTAGGATTATAATATTTTCTATTTTTTAAATTATCTGGTAAATATTGTTGTTTAACAAATGAATTAGGATAATTATGAGGATATTTATAATCTTTTGAATTTGTCTTTATATGATTTGGAACATCTCCAATATTACCTTTAGCTATATCATTTAAAGCTTCATCAAGAGCAATATGACCACTATTTGATTTAGGAGATAAAGCCATTTCGATAACCATATCACCTAATGGTATTCTTGCTTCTGGTAGTCCTAATCTTTCACATGCATTTATGCAAGCATCCACTTTAGGTCCTATAGAAGGATTAGCTAATCCTATATCCTCATAAGCTATTACAGTCATTCTACGATATATTATATCTAAATCTCCGGCATCAATTAATCTTGCTAAATAGTGTAAGGAAGCGTTAACATCACTACCTCTTATTGATTTTTGAAATGCACTTATAACATCATAATGACCTGATTCATTATTATCATAAAAAGAAACTGGCTTATTATTAATGTTTTCTATTACTTTTGATGTTATGTGATGAGAAGCTGTTGAATAGTATGCTACTTCTATTAAATTATATGTATATCTCATATCACCATTTGATAAAGAAGCAATGTATTCTTTTACATCTTCATCTATTTTAATACCTTTTAATATTTTTTTATTTTCTATTCTATTAATACCATCGATTATTTCATCTTTAGTTAGAGATTTTAATTCAAATATTTGACATCTGCTTCTAATAGCAGGATTTATCTTGTGATATGGATTAGCTGTAGTCATACCTATTAAAGTTATAAGTCCGCTTTCTAAATAGGGTAGTAATAAGTCTTGTTTATCTTTGTTTAATCTATGAATTTCATCCATTAATAAGACAATACCGCCATACATTTTTGCTTCTTCTACAACTATTTCAAAATCTTTTTTATTATTTATTACAGCGTTTAATGTTCTATATTTTAAATTAAGTTCTTCTACAATAGAAATAGCTAATGTTGTTTTACCAATACCAGGATGTCCATATAATATCATAGAAAAGATACGTTTATTATTAACTAAATTTCTAATAACTTTATTTTTACCAATTAAATGTTTTTGACCTATAACATCGTCCAAACATTTAGGACGTAGTAAGATTGCTAATGGTTCCATAATATCACCTATAAATATTTTAACATATTTTACTTTATATTTACAAAAACTTCGCAATATTATGATAAATCTGATATAATTATAATGGGGATAGTTATGAATGATTATTTAGATTATTTACTTATTGAAAAGAAATATAGTGATAATACAATTAAGTCTTATGAAAATGATTTGAATGAATTAAAAGACTATATTAAAGGCGATATTACTAAACTAACTAAAGATGATATAGTTAATTTTATTAATGAAAATAAATCTAAATCTGATAAAACAATTGCTCATTTCATAACAGTTTTTAGAGGCTTTTATAAATATTTAAATCAAGAAAATATTATAAAAGTAAATCCTATGTTAAATATACCGATGCCTAAAACAAGAAAAACATTACCTAAAGTATTATCTATTGACGATGTAAATAAATTATTAGATATTGAATTAACAAATAAAAATGATTATAGGAATAAGGCTATGCTTGAATTAATGTATTCTACAGGAATTAGAATAAGTGAACTTATTAATATTAAAATACATGATATCAATATAGAGAATTGTACTTTAAAAGTGATGGGTAAAGGTTCAAAAGAAAGAATTATACCATTAGGTGATTACGCTATAGAATATTTAAAATTATATATTAATGGTTATAGAAAAGATTTTATTAAGTTTAATACAGATTATTTATTTTTAAATAGTAGAGGAACTAATATGACTAGGCAAGGTTTCTTTAAAATAGTTAAAAAGATTGCTAAAGAAAAAGCTATAAAACAAGATTTTTCACCTCATACATTAAGACATAGTTTTGCTACTCATATGTTAGAAAATGGGGCTGATTTAAGAACTATTCAAGAATTACTAGGGCACAGTGATGTTTCAACAACACAAATATATACAAACGTATCAAATAAATTTGTAGAAACAAATTATAAAGAATACCATCCACATAGTTAGGAGGATTATATGAATATTTTTGAATTAGGTTATGTTAATTTTATTATGACCTTTGATAAATTAGATGAAGATAAACAATTAGAATTAGTAAATGATCCTAACTTTTTAAAATGTGATATTAAACAAATAGTTTATGTTTTTAAAAAGGGAAGTATTAAAACTAAGGAATCTATTGTAAATAATAGTTCTTTAGTAGAAAAATTATTAAAATCTTGTATAGATAAAGTCTCAAAATTTAATATTTTTGATTTTAATGATCAAAAACTAATAATCAAACATCCAGAGGCTTTCATAAATTTTAAAAATAATGAATTAGGTGTTATTTTATCTTCAATGCCTGATATTTTATACAAAGAATGTATTAATAATATAAATAACTATCTATATAAAAATAATCCTAATTCTACAAATGATGATTTAAAATTAATTAGTGATATGTATAATGATATCAAAAATGAAATAAGTAATTCTAAAAATTATGAAGATTTGAAATTTAATATTATAGTTAAAACAAATACTATTGATTCAAGTATGATAAATAATTTGATGAAGAAGTTTTGTGATTTTGATATAAATGGAATTGCTAAGCGTAATATATTACAAATGTATAAAATTGATACATATAATCAATTATACATTTTTGATAAATTTGATTTAGTTGTTGATAAAAGCATTTTTTCAAAAGAAAAATATAATGAATATCAAATATCTATGGATTTAATAAAACAATTAAATGGTAAACATTTAAATAAAATATTTGATAAATTAAAAACAATGGGTGAAGCCAGTGAAACAGAAATTTTTATTACTGGGTATAAAATGTACTGTTTATTTGGACTTGATAACAGTTTAAAAATTTTAAATAATAAATTTACTTACGATAATAATAAATCACTTACACGAGAAGCTGATTTGAAATTCATAAAAGATAGAAGAGAATATCGTGTTAAAAATCCAGATGAATTTTTTAAGTATCAATTAGTTGAAAAACTACAAAAATCTATTCATAACAATGATACTAGAATTCTTAGAAACCTTAAAATAGGGGATGAACATTTAATTAATTCTGTTTTTAATGAATTAAAAGTTTCATATCAACTTAATAAAGATGATGAAAAATTTTATCACTATTTAAGCGAAACAATAAAATATGTTATAGCTGAACGTGAAAATAGTTTGAAATTAGCAAACAGAAAGAATTATATAAATGAATTTGGTGATTATAAAAGAGAACCATTAAATGTTCCAGAATTATTTAATTTATTTGGAAAATTTGATGTAGAACACACTAAGTTTGATATTTATAATAATACTATGATGGATAAATCATTGGAGCAATTTTTACTTGGTAATACAAAAAGTGACAATGATTGTTTACTTAGAATGGTCTTTAATAACAATGCATTAGATTATAATACTGAACTTATAAATGTAGTTAATAATTATTATTATATAAATACTAAATTAAAAGAAAACAATTTAAATAGTCCAAATTCTTTATTAAGCATATTAGAAGTTTATAAAATAATAGAATATAATTTAACTACAGATGAAATTGATATTCCACTTAAAGCTATTTCTAAAACAATTCTTTCAAATGATTTTGTACAAGCTTCTAAAAAAGAAATAATTGATCAACTAAAGTTAGTATATAAAGAAAGTAAGAAAAAATATTGTTCTTCAATACCACTAATTGATGGTACAACAAAAGATGGATACTCTTATAAAGTATTAACAAAAAATGATGATGAATTATTAACTATAGGAATCGATACAAAATGTTGTCTAAGGCCTGGAAGTATTGGTGGAGATTTTTATAAATTCTGCTTAACAAATCCAAATGGTGGAATTATTGAAATTAAAGATGATGAAGGAAATACATATATTGTACCTTTAGTTAGAATTGGCAATGGATTATATGGTAATGGAATTGAACCAAACTATATAAATAAAGAAAAAATTCCTTTTATAAAAAAAGCTATTGTTAAATGTTATAACGAAATAATCAAAAAAAGTTATAATGAAGAAAAAATTGAATTTTGTACATTAAGCAATTTACATGGTTATATTGATAAGAATGAATTTAAACAAATATCATTAACAGATATAGAAGAAAACGTTGATTTTTATTGTGATTTATTTAAAGGAGAAATAAAAAACTATGTTATAGCTGGAGATTATAACAAAAAGAAAATATATGATCCAAAACTAATGTTTGAAACAAAGAGATTTCAAAACTATTTATATACAAAAGATCAACGTGAAAACAGAACAATTATTGAAGATAAAGTTAATGAAATATATTATAAATCAATTGACTGTATGCCTATTTCTGATTTAGAAAAAGCTGATAAAAAAGAAAATTTCAATCCAATAGATATTACTAAATATGATTATATTATTTGTAATGAAGATTGGTTTATTCTTTCAAATGATTATGAAGTTAAAACTATGTTTTTACCTTATGATCCTAGAGCTCAAGAAGAATTATTAAAAGAATTTAAAAAATTAATGAATATTAATGATGTTAAAAACAAAATTAAATGGAGGTAAAAAATGTTTAAAAGAATATTTCTAATTGTATTAGATTCAGTAGGTGTAGGCGCAGCAGAAGACGCTTATAAATATGATGATCTTGGTACAAATACATTTATGCATGCAACAGAAAGCGTAGAACAAGAATATCCTAATTTAAAGAAAATGGGTTTCTTTAATTTATCTTGTAACAATGACGAAGATGAAACTATTAGTTGTTATACAAAAGGAATTGAAATAAGTAATGGAAAAGATACATTAACAGGCCATTTAGAAATGATGGGTGTAATAACTGAAATTCCTTTTAAAACATTCTCTAAATTTCCTGATGAACTTATTAAAGAAATAGAAAATTTTAGTGGTAGAAAAGTTATTGGTAATTGTTCTGCATCAGGAACTGAAATAATAAAACAGTTAGGAAAAGAACAAATGGAAACAGGAGCTCTTATAGTATATACATCTGCAGATTCTGTACTTCAAATAGCTGCTCACGAAGAAATTATTCCTCTTGAAGAATTATATAAAATATGCGAATTCACAAGAGAAATAACTAAAAAAGATGAATGGAAAGTAGGAAGAATTATAGCTAGACCATATATTGGAACTCCTGGTAATTTTACTAGAACTCCAAATAGACATGATTATGCATTAGATCCTGCTCATACAACTGTTTTAGATACACTAAAAGATAACAACTATGAAGTTTTATCAATAGGTAAAATAAGTGATGTTTTTAACAATTGTGGTATTACAGGTAGTACTAAAACAAAAGATAATCTTGATGGAATTAATAATATTATAAGTACATTAAAAAAAGATTTTATAGGTCTTTGCTTTGCTAATTTAAATGATTATGATTCAAAATATGGACACAGAAGAGATCCAATTGGTTATGCAAATGCATTAAAAGAATTTGATAATTATATTCCAGAAATAATAAATAATTTAAGAGCAGATGATTTATTAATAATTACAGCAGATCATGGAAATGATCCTACATATAAAGGAACAGATCATACAAGAGAAAATACTCCAATTGTTTTCTATCATAAAAATATTGAAAACGGAAAGAGATTAGAACCTTTAATTTCGTTTGATCATATAGGATATACAATTCTTGATAACTTTGGCCTAGAAACAAATAAAGAACATTCTGTGTTAGAAAAAATAAAGTAGTTTATTCTTTATTTTTTTTATTATTTGTGCTATATTATTTATATATAATAGATAGGGGATGCAAATATGAATTGTAAAAGATGTGGTAATGTTATTTATCCAGGAGATCAAATTTGTCGTTATTGTGGTACTAAAGTAGATGTTAATCCTACTAACAATAGTTTTAATACTTCAGGAAATACTTATAATTATAATAATATTCAAAATGGTATTAATCAAACTAATCCTAATTATAACAACATGCAATCTAGTATTAATCCAGCAAATCAAATTAATCCTAATTATAATAATGTTAGTTCTAATACTAATTCAATAAACCAAGTTAATCCAAATTATAATAATATACAACCTAATATTAACCAAATGAATCAAGTTAATCCAAATTATAATAATATACAACCTAATATTAACCAAATGAATCAAGTTAATTCTAATTATAATAATAATGTTAATCCAAATACCAATTCGATAAATCAATTCAATTCAAATTATAATACTAATAGCGTTAATTCAAATGTAAATTCAATTAACACTAGTTATAATAACGCACAATACAACAATAATTCAATGGGTTCTAATTATACATCTAAACCTATAGATACTAATAATTCTATTAATGAAGAACCTGAAGAAAAAAAGCCTAAAAAGAAAAAGACTTTAGTTCTTATATTATTCATATTAGTTATTATTTTAGTAGCTATAATGATATTGACAATGCCTAAAAAAAGTAATGTTTCTTCTAATACCAATAATACTAGCAATACTGATAAGAAAAAAACTAATGATACTAAAAAAACAAAAGAAACAACAATTACATATAATGGTTTTGAATTTAATAAATTAGATGGATATAATTATTATGAAAGTGATGGAATTTTATACATATCAAGTACAACAGGTGATTTTAAATATTCTATCAAAATATCTCAAGTTAATTTTGACACTTTAAAAACTTCTTATAAAGATTTACAAACTAAATTAGTTAGTAATGGAGTTGAAGCAGTGGATCCACAAATAAGAAATTCATTAAATAGAGAATTTATCACATGCGCTGTAATTGAAGAAGCAGATTCAATGATTTATTTTATTACAAAAGCTAATGATAATTTAATATTTGAAGGTATGGTTACAAATAATACTAAAACGTTAAATGAATACAAAGATTTAGAAAAAGTAACAAATACAATTAATTCAGCTAAATATACTGCTACAGGTTCAAAATACAGTACAACATATGGAGATAATTTAAATATTTATCGTGACAATGGAAATTAGAAGCATCTTGCTTCTTTTTATGTTATAATAATAATGGTGATAGTATGAATAAAATAACTAGTTTAATAACAAGTACAATAATTATTATATTATTAATGATAATAGCTGTATTTATGCTAAAAAACAATAAAAAAGACAATCTAACTTATGAAAAGAATATAACTATAAAAGTAGGGGAGAATATTCCAAATATTAATGATTATATTGATGATTCTAATGCAACTGAGTTAACTTTTAATGATATTAAATCTGATAATAATAGAGTTTTTTATTCAGGAATATATAAAGGTTATTTTAAGTACAATGATAAAAAATATAGTGTTAAATTAACAGTTATAGATGAAGAAAAACCTACAATTACTGGAGTAAAAGATATTTCTATTTATAAAGGAACAAACGTTGATTTATTTGAAAATATTGTTATTTCTGATAACTCTAAAGATGAATTATCAAAAAAAGTAGAAGGAACATATAATATAAATAAAGTAGGTGTATATTCCTTAAAATATGTAATAATTGATAAAAGTTCTAATAAAACAGAAGCTAATTTTAAACTAAATGTAGTAGATAAAAAGAATTTAAATACTAATACATCTACTTTATCTTCAAAAGGTTATAAAATAGAAAAGAAAAATGGAATATATTATGTAAATGGTATATTAATAGCAAATAAAACTTATTCATTACCTAGTAATTATAATCCTGGAGTTTTATTAAATGATTTTATGACTAATTTTAATAAGATGCAAAATGATGCTAAAAAAAGTAATATAAATTTAAGAATAATCAGTGGTTTTAGATCATATCAAACACAACAATCCTTATATAATAATTATGCTGCTAGAGATGGCAAAAATGCCGCTGATAGATATTCAGCGCGTGCAGGTCATTCTGAACATCAAACAGGATTAGCTGCTGATATTAATAGCCTTGAACAAACTTTTGAATATACTAGTGAAGGAAAATGGCTTAACAATAATTGTTATAAATATGGTTTTATTATAAGATATCCAAAAGGCAAAGAATCTATTACAGGATATATGTTTGAACCATGGCATATAAGGTATGTTGGAGTTGATATTGCCACTAAATTATACAACAATGGTAACTGGCTTTCTTTAGAAGAATACTTAGGAATTACTAGTAAATATTAAGATTTGACAAACAATATTTAGAGTGTTAATATATTCGTAATAAGGAGGATAGTATCTATGGTTAATGATGATATTAGAGAAAAGATACACCAATTAGCTGATAAATATTCACTTAATATAAATGAAGTAAAAAAATGGTACGGGAAATTATGCCTTAACTTCACTTTATCTCAAGACACTGTTATTAAATGCTTAGAAATAGTTTGCGCTAGACGTGCTTTATTCTATAAAGAAAGGGAAAGTATGATCAAAAACTTTAATGATATTTCATTAATGAAATTCGATTATACTAAAACATTAGATTATGATCTTTCTTATTCTTTATGCGAAGTATTAGGTGTAGAAGCCGCAATGCCATATTTATCATCAGATTATAAACTATATAATAATATTACTATTGATAATAATGACGAAAAAATATATAAAAAATAACGAATAAAACGTTATTTTTTTTTATATAATTAATTGGTGATTATATGGTGTTATTAGCATTTATTTTAACTACTATAGCTGGATTATCGACGTTATTAGGAAGCTTATTAATACTATTTATCAAACCTAAAAGTAATCTTGTTATACCATGTTCTTTATCTTTTGCTAGTGCTGTAATGCTTTTTATTTCTATCTTTGATTTAATACCAGAATCATATAATTCACTAAATATAATTTTTAATAATAGCTTATGTATTATATATATTTTAATTTTTATAAATATAGGTATTATTATTTCTTCTTTAATTAATAAATATATACCTGATAATAATAACAATCTATATAGAGTAGGGGTAGTTACAATGCTTGGAATAATAATGCATAATATCCCTGAAGGAATGGCTACTTTTATCGCTACTAATTCTGATATAAATTTAGGATTAAAAATGACTATAGCTATATCTCTACATAACATTCCTGAAGGAATCAGTATTGCTATTCCTATATACTATTCAACTAAATCTAAGAATAAAGCTTTATTATATACATTTATTTCAGGTTTCTCAGAACTTTTAGGAGCTATTATAACTTATATATTTTTAAAGTCTTTTATAAATATAAGAGTTTTAGGATTTCTTTTTGCTTCTATAGCAGGTATTATGATATATATTAGTATAAATGATCTACTAGCCACTGCTTTATCCTATAATCATAAAACGATAACATTCATATCATTTATTATAGGAATTATCTTTTTCTTAACAACTATATTGATAAAGTAGGGGATAATAACAAAAAAAGAGAGTATACACTCTCTTATTCTTCATTTCTTGAAGAATTACGTTTGCTTCTACTATTGCTTGAAAAACCAATATCATCAGAAGCATTATTTGAATTACAGCTTCTAGAGTTTGAATTAGCATTCATGCTTTTAGCTTTTGAATCGTTTCTTGAATTCATACTCTTTGCTGTTGTATTTTTTCTTGCTGAATCTGTTGCTTTAGATTCTCTTCTTTTCTTCATATCTATCACCCATTATTAGTATGGATATCCTATTTAGAATTATAATGGTAAAATTTGTAAATACACTCCCCCTACTTGTTTTTTTACTAAGATAGGGGAATATATACTATTATTATTAATTAATATATATATAATTATATGTTAAATCAAAAATTTGATGTTCTAGAATCATCTGTAAAACTTCTTAAATATAATTATTATTCAGATTTATTAAATTTATTAGCTATAAGTGAAGTACAATATACAAGTGATATACTAAGTAACATTTGAGTTATACAATTATTAATAAAAAGAACCAAAAATACAAAAGTTAACATAATATACATTATCGGAAGTTTAAGATATAAAGAAAAAAGTGCTTAGTGAACACTTCCTCTTGCTTCTATTTCATTAATCTTTTCATATACTTCTACTGCATTTGTATCAGTAATACTTGTATATCCTAATTCTTTTAATGCTTGTATCTTTAATGAATTAAGTGCCATTGTTCTACCAATTTTTTCTTCACGTCTTAATTCAATTTTATCTACAAAACGTTTATGAGATTCAGCTATTTTATTACTTGAAACAGCGTCACGACTATTATATAAAGTCATTGCTGAATACATGATACTTTCAAATACAAATTGTTCTTCTTCATTAAATACAAACTCTAATGGTTTAGTAAATCCACATGATTTTGAAACATATCCTAATAGATATTTTAATTCTTTAGTATTTTCTAATGATTGTAAAAAATGATATAAGTATAATAATGTATTATAATTAACTTCATTTTTTTCTTCTAATTTTTCTTTTAATATATCAATTATGTTTGCCAATAATTTTCTGCTATCATCAGTTAATCCTGTATATAGATCTTCTGTATTAAAATCATTTTGATTGTTAGCATTTTCAAATAATGTTTCAATACGAGACTCTACCTCTACTATATAATCTGTATCAACTTTAATTTTATCTATATCTTCTGCTGACTTTACACCTAACAAATTTAATAATAAAACTTTTTTATCTTTTGGCCACTTATTGATATCATCTAATTCTAAATAATTATAAATCATTTGACGAGATACACCTAAAAATTTTGCTAATTTAACTTTTGAAATACCTAGTTCATGAAGTATATCATTTAATCTATTCATCTATAAGACCTCCTATAATAATTTTACCAAATACATGTCAAATGTCAAGTGTAAAGTAAAAGTAAATTATAAATACCAAAGCTTTTCGCCTTGTTTTCTCACCTCTTTTATAATTCCCCCACCAAGGCACTCTTCACCTAGATATAAAACACATGCTTGTCCAGGTGTTACTGATTTTACACCTTGTTTATAAATTACTTCTATGTCACCATTTTCTAAATATTTTAATTCTACATCGTTATCTGGTTGTCTATATCTAAATTTAGCACTACATTTTTCTGGTCTTAAATCACTTATAAAGTTAACATTATCAATAATACATGAGTCAGATAATAAATATTTAGAATCATCACCATATGAAATATATAAAATATTTTTCTCTACATTTTTTCCTACAACAAACATTCTTTCTTTTGTACCACCTATGTTTAATCCTCTACGTTGTCCTATTGTATAGTACATTAAACCTATGTGTTCCCCTACTTTTTCATTAGTATCTATATCAATTACATCTCCAGGAATATTTGGTAAATAATTCTTTAGAAATTCTTTAAAATTTCTTTCACCAATAAAACATATACCTGTTGAATCTTTTTTCTTTGCTGTTATCAAATCATTTTCAAGAGCTATTTTTCTAATTTCTTGTTTTGTTAATTCTCCTACAGGGAATAAAACATTTTGAAGTTGTTCTTTACTTACTTGTGATAAGAAATATGTTTGATCTTTATTATTATCAACACCTCTAAGTAATTTACCATCTTTTATTCTTGCAAAATGTCCTGTTGCTATATAATCTGCTCCTAATTCTTTTGCATATTTAGCAAACATATCAAATTTTATATACTTATTGCACATAATATCTGGATTTGGTGTTCTACAAGCTTTTAATTCATCAAGAAAGTACTTAAAAACATAATCCCAATATTCTTTAACAAAGTCTATTCTTTTTAATGGAATTCCTATTTTTTTACATACTTCTAATGCATCATTATAATCTTGTTCTTGAGGACATATATTATTTGAAAGAGTTGGATTACCTAATGTATCATTATTTAAATTAGCATCCCAATTTCTCATAAATAGTCCTATTACATCATATCCTTGTTTTTTAAGTAAAAGTGCGGATACACTACTGTCTACCCCACCACTTATTCCAACTACAACTTTTTTCATTTTAATCACACTCATGACTATTATATCATTTATTTAGAAAAAATAAAGTTTTTTTAGTATAATTGGCAATATAAATCCTTCATATAGACTAGTTATTACAACGCCTACAATACATATTAATAATACCTTGCTATATTTATCAAATTTATATTTAATATTAAAGTTTTTCTTTTTAGTTAAGCTGTATATTAATACAAAAGAAAAATTTATTGAAAAGTATGTAATTATAGTAAACAATAACATATTTATTATATTTTGAGGTATCAAGTATAATAAGCTTATTAAACATCCTTTAAATTTATATTTCAGTATAAAAGAAGATATTGTAAATCCTAGTATAAAACTCTTAATAAAATAGTAAAAAATATTTATTGGTATACCTATTATAGAAATACCACATATCCATACTATTATAATAAAGAATAGATTGTTTATTAGTATATCTTTAAATAACTGTATATTAAATGTTTGTATCATACTTTTATATTCATCTAAATATGATAATACCATTGATTTATCTGATTCACCAATTATTAATAAAAATATTATTCCAAATATAAATCCTATAAAAGCTAGTCCAAATAAAAACATCAATCCTTTTTTATTTAATCTTTTTCTCATGTTTTTTATCATAGTATCACCTGATTAATTATATTAAAATATCTAATAAATATTCCTTTTTATTTAAAAATATATTATAATTATATTGGTGATATTATGGCAAAACAAACTAAAAAAGCTAGTACAGGAGCTAGAGCTTTAGCAATTTTTATGTTATTAGCTATGTCAATTTCGATACTAGCATCAATTTTTGCTTATATGATTTAAGACATATAAGTCTTTTTTTTATTATAAAATAGTACTTTTTATTTGCTTTTTTATGTTTTTTTTGATAAAATGTATATGTTGATGACTTGGAGGTGAAATTATGCCAAATATGAAAAATGCTAAAAAAGCAGTAAAAACTATTGAAAAGAAAAGATTAATTAATAACAATTATAAAGCAAGTATGAAAACAGCTATTAAAAATGTAGAAAGAGCCGTTGCTTCTAAAGATAAAGATGCAGCTAACGAAGCATTAAAAGTAGCTATTAAAAGAATTGATAAAGCAGCAGCTAACAAAGTTATTACAGATAACTTCAAAGCTCGTAATAAATCAAGATTAACTAAAAAAGTAAATGATTTAAAATAAAATATCTTAATTGATATTTTTTTTATTATCTTTATGATATAATTAGAATGGTGATTATATGAAAACAGTAATAAAAAGCTTTATTTTACTAGTTATATTATTTTTAGTTGTATTTTATAAAAATGATATAACAGATTATGTTGTTAAAAACTATTTTGACAAAAAAAGTATAGAAGTTCCTGATTCTAATTCATATAAAAGAGATTATGATTTTATGTTTGTACAAAATACTGATAATTTTTATCCTAATAATAAACAAGAATTATATAATGTTTTCTACACTATTTTAAATAATGGATATCACAAATTTTCGTTTTATTGTGGTGATGAATATAAAGATTGTTCAAAAGATATAGCTGAATTAACTGAACCTACTAATGAAATATTAGGTGCTTTAAATAATTATGTTCATCCTTTTAATAGTTATAAATCTATTCATATATCAATGAATCATTTTGGTAAAATAACAGTTGATGTTAAAAAAATATACTCTAATGAGGATATTACAAAAATTAATAATCAAATTGATGTTTTATATAAATCATTAATTAAACCTGGTATGACAAATGAAATGAAAATAAAAACAATTCATAATTATATTATTAATAATACAAAATATGATACTAAATATAATAATAATCCTTTAGATAAAAACACTAAATCTAATACAGCATATGGGCCATTATTTAATAAAGTAAGTTTATGTGGTGGTTATACTGATTTAATGGAATTGTTTTTAGAAAAGATGAATATTAAAAGTTATAAAATTTCTAGTGAAAAACACATATGGAATTATGCATA
>AUXO013730142.1_pt1 | contig 19961 bp, 16 predicted proteins | sample 768731 | NCBI WGS metagenome assembly AUXO01 (sample SAMN02715735, study PRJNA202380) | gut metagenome | biome: sheep rumen | host: Ovis aries | place: New Zealand: Palmerston North
GGAGAAATATCCTGTATATTGTTTCTATCAAGTCTTAAATCAACAAGTTTTGTTAAATTTCTTACTGCATCAATATTACTAATTCTATTAGTTGTAGCAGAAAAATATGTTAGATTTGTTAAATTTTTGACTGCTTCTATATCTGTTATATTATTGGCGTATATATATAATTTTTCTAATTTTATTAAATTACTTACTGATGAAATATCTTGCACCTTATTATTAGCTATATACAGCAACTTTAGATTAACAAGATTTTTAACTGGTTGAATATTCTCTATTAAATTATTTGATAGTCTTAGCTCCTCTAGATTAGTTAATTGAGACAATAAAGAAATATCAGTAATTTTATTTCCCATCAAATTTAGTTTCTTTAAATTACTAAATTTTTCTATTCCTGTTATATCAATAATTTTTTCATTTTCATCACTTTTTTCATTATCTTTTACTATTGTATCTATACCTTCAACGCTTTCTTTTGATGCTCTTACTGTTCTGGTATTATCATCTTTTTCTAGTACACCTTGATCTATTACATCTAATAATAGTTTATAGAAATTAGTGTCATTACATTTGACGTCAATATATTCGGCAGCATTTGCTTGTGTTGGAATACAAAAATTAATTAATAATCCTAGTGCCACTACAATAATTATTACTAATAAAAACTTTACCTTTTTCATATGTACCTCTCTTAATATATATACTCTTACATGCTACTATATACAAATAAAAAATTCAATATTTTAATATCCATAAAATAACACCTTGGGAAGTTATCAAAATTAGTATTTAAGCCCTATTAATCTATTGAATTTTTTTCAAAAGTGATATATTATAGTCTGCGGTAATGAAGATTATTGAGGAGATTTACTATGAAAAAAGTTTTAGGAATTATAGTTTTAGTTATTATTATAATAATTGCAATTTTTATAGGACATTTATTAAGTAATTCTAATAATGATAAAAAAGAAATACTTCCACAAAAATCATATATCTATACCGATGTTGATAAAGAGGTTACAATTAATGGAAAAAAAGAATATGATTTAGAACAAAATACAAACAATACCGATTGCATGATAGATTTAAGTGGCAAAAATTCATTTAGACTACTAGTATCAAAAATAGATGGTGTCGAATCAAAAGCTTTAAACGTAGTAGCAAACGCCGATAAAGAACTATATGTAAAGAATTATAATGAAGTTACTGAGATAAGTGAAACTACTCCAGGTATGATTGATAATAAAGAATCTTATTCATATAGTTTTAATTTTGTAGATACAACTTCTACTAAATCATTAGTTATGAATGTTCATTATGTTAGAGTAAACGATAAAACATATGTTATAGATATTATACATCTAGCAGAATCTGAAAATGACTATAATGAAGAGATTGAATACTTGTTGTCAAATATGAAAATTGGTAAAGAAACTATCACAACAGAATAACAAAAAAGCTAATTAAGTTTTATCTACTTAATTAGCTTTTGTTTTATTTAGTCTTCTTTTTGGTTGAAGTTTTCTTTCTTCTAACTTTATATTTTTGTGGTTCCTTTTGAAATGATTCTTCTGGATAATCAAATAATTCATCTATATTGTTATACTTTTCCATTTCCTTTTCTATATAGTCTTCCAATTCTTGTTTCTCTTGTAATGACTTCTCTGCTAATCTATCATCAATCATTTCATCTAATATGTTCTTTAGTAATGCTATAGCAGGTGCACCTAAAAACATTCCAATTATTCCAAAATAAGCACCACCTAATGTTACTCCTAATATAATTAAAATAGGACTAATATTTAATCTGCTTCCTAATATTCTCGGATTTAATACATTTGCATCTAATTGTTGAATTACCAATGCCACTACAAATAACTCTAATGCCTTAATCACTCCTCCTGTAAATAATGTGATTATTATTGCAATTCCAATTCCAACAATTGCCCCAAAAAATGGAATCAAGTTGAACAGTCCAATAATAAATCCAAGCACCATTGCATATTTAACTTTCATTATGGTCATAACAATTGCAATTATTGTACCAACTGAAATTGCATCAATTATTTGGCCAACAACATATAATGAAAAAATAGAATTTGTTCTATTGTAATATCTAGCCAATTTATTATATCCATTATATGTAAGATTTGATTTAAAGAACTTTTTGAAAAATTCTTTAATCTCGCCTCTTTCAAGTAATATATATATAGAAACAATAAGTGTAACAAAAATATTTAATAATGATAGTGTTGCAGAGAATACTTTTCCAACATATTCAACAATTCTATCTTTATTCAAATAATTATTCATTATATTTCGAATATCAATATTCTTTATCTTTGTTGCTAAATCTGTTTGATTTATTCTATGTAATATACTTCCATCTTCCGCTTCGTTCAACGCTTTTACAGCCGTATTATAATAACCAGGAATGCTGCTCGTTAAATCAGTAACACTTTCTGATATTATAGGGAAAAGAAAATGTATAAAAATATAAATCAACAAGATCACAATTAACCAAACAGAAACTACACTTAAGCCTCTTCTGTGTTTCTTAATAAATGGTGACTTCACTTTTTGAAAAAGTGATTCTATTTTCTTGGCTGGTAAATATAAGATATATGCAATCAATACCGCATGCCAAAACGGCTTAATCGTGTCAACAAACTTGGCTAATACGTCCGTAATACCTGTTAAATTGTCTAGTAGCTTATATACTACACATGATGCTACAACAAACGAAAACCAAAACAACCATTTTTTATACTTTTTTTCATCTTTCATTTGTAAACTCCAAACATATCTAGATATTTATATCCAATTCAATTGGACAATGATCGCTTCCTAATATATCTTTATGTATAATTGCATCTTCTATTTTGCCTTGAATTGTATTAGAAACGACGAAATAATCAATTCTCCAGCCAATATCTTTTTCTCTTGCATGACCCATATATGACCACCACGTATATCCAACTTTATCTGGATATAGGTACCTATATGTATCTGTAAAACCACTATTTAATAATTCTGTGAATTTAGTTCTTTCCTCAATTGTAAATCCTGCATTTCTTGTATTTGTCTTAGGGTTTTTTAAATCTATTTCTTGATGTGCAACATTTAAATCGCCACATAGAATAACTGGTTTAAGTTTATCAAGATTTAATAAATACTCTCTAAAGGCATCCTCCCACACCATTCTATAATCAAGTCTTAATAACTCTCTTTTTGAATTTGGCGTATAACAATCTACCATATAAAACTTATCAAATTCTAGAGTTATTACTCTTCCTTCATTGTCATGTTCTGGAATACCAATACCATATGTTACATTGATTGGTTCTGTTTTTGTATAAATTGCAGTTCCCGAATAGCCTTTCTTCTCTGCGCTATTTAAATAAACTTTATAATTGTCAAATGTTACATCAAATTGATCTGGTTGCAATTTTGTCTCTTGTATACAAAAAATATCTGCATCAACATTTTTAAAAAAGTCGTCAAATCCTTTATTATGTGCAGCTCTCAACCCATTTACATTCCATGATATTAGTTTCATATTCTACTTCCTTTAAAAAATATATCTAAATTATATTATTCTTTTATTTTTATATCAATGTTAAAATGCATTTTTTATAACTTTTCCATAATAATTTTCTTTATACTTTGTAATTTCTATCACATCAAATCGAATACCTGTAGCATTCTTGTTTTTCATATAATATTTGGCACTATTTTTAATGTGATTTTTTTTATAATAATCAATTGCATAACTGCCAACTCCATATTTTATACCACTACGCATTTTAACTTCTATAAATACATATATATTATCTTCAATTGCAACTATATCAATTTCTCCAAATGGACATCTATAATTTCTTTCAAGTATTATATAACCAACGCTTTCAATATATTTACATGCAATATCTTCTCCCCATGCACCTTTTTCATGATTTTTCGTTTTATTACTAGCTTTTTCTTTTATATCCAACTCCATTTAAGTTATATATTTTTCCGCTCAGCTCTAATTTCATTAAATATGATAGCAATACTTTTCTCGATATTTTGGTTTCAATCTCTATTTGTTCAATGGTCTTTATTGTATCAAGACATTCTAATATGTTGCATATATTATCATCTTCTCCAAAAAAATTATTTTTCTTTAAAGGAGTTTTTTCATTTATTAAGTAAGGTAACTTATTTATTATATCTTTGATATCTGTCGTTATTACTGCACCTTCTTTTATAAAATTGTTTACTCCATGTCCATATTTGCTATCTAATCGACCTGGACATGCGAATCTTGGTATGTTTAATTTTTTTGCCCATCTTATTGAAGTTCCTGTTCCACTTTTTTGTGTCGCTTCAATTGCCAAAACTCCTTCTGACAATCCACAAATTATCCTATTTCTGTGGGGAAAATTATTAGGCTTGGCCTCTTCTTCTATTTTATATTCAGAAATAACAAGCCCTCCAGAATTTATTATTTTATTATATATCTTTCTAGATTTTTCATCTATTTTGTTAAATCCACATCCTAATACAGCAATTGTTTTTCCGCCATTATTAATACACTCCTCATGAGCTATACTATCCGTTCCAACAGCCATGCCACTAACAATTGTAATTCCCAATTTTGTCAGTTCTCTTGAAAAATATTTACACTCTAATTTTCCATAATCAGTGATATGTCTAGTTCCTACTATAGAAAAGCAAGTTGTATTCAATAATTTGACATCTCCAATTGCATAAAATACTTTAGGCATAATTGAATACTCCAATAACTTTTGTGGATATTTATCTGATGTTATTTCAATAGTGTTAATAGTATTCCTCCTATATATTTTTATAATGAATAGCTTCAACTATATGCTCAATTTTAATAGACTCTGAATTATCTATATCTGCAATTGTTCTAGCTATCTTTACTATTTTATAATATGTTCTTACCGATAATTGCTTTGAATTTATTACTTCTAGCAATAAATCTTTACTCATATCATCTAATTTACAATACCTTTTTATCTGCCCAACATTTAACTCTGCATTGCAATATATGTTATCGTTTTTATATCTTAGTTTTTGGATTTCTCTAGCTTGATTTACTCTTTGCTTTATTTCATCTGTCGATTCTGCATTATTACGTATATAATCATCTTTTTGAACTATTTGTACATTGATATTTATATCAATCCTGTCCAAAAATGGAGAACTTATTTTCCTGTTATAATTCATTATTTCTTTCTCACTACATATACATTGTTTATATTTACTTCCTAAATTTCCACATGGACATGGATTCATTGCGCAAATTAGCATAAATCTAGAGGGATATGTAATTGTATAATTTCCTCTAGATAAAACAATAAAACCATCCTCTATTGGTGATCTCAAAAGTTCTAATATTTTTGGTTTGAACTCCGTTAACTCATCTAGAAATAATACCCCTCGGTGCGCTAATGTAATTTCACCTATTTGAAAACTATTACCACCTCCAATCAACCCCATTTTAGTGATGCTATAATGTGGATTCCTAAACGGCCTATTACATACTAATCCACACTCAACTCTTTTATTAGCAATGCTATAAATTTTATTTAATTCAAGTCTTTCATCAATACTTAAATCTGGTAAAATTCCAACTAATGCCTTCGCCAAAATTGTTTTTCCAGCTCCAACTGGACCAGTCATTCTCAGGTTATGCCCGCCACTAGCAGCAATTTCTAATCCACGCTTGCAATCATATTGCCCTATAATATCTTTAAAATCTATGTATTCAATATTTGTTGGTTGTGAATTATAAATCGATTTATTAAGCATTCTCAGCTCAATTTTTCCACAATTAATCAATTCACCCAATGATTTTATTCCATAAATATTAATTCCATCTAATGTAACTAATTCGTTAAAATTTTCAAATGGAATAATAATATTTTTTATTCCCAATTCTTTTGCCTCCATACAAATTGCAAAAGCTCCTACAATTGGTTTTATTGTGCCATCTAGTGATATTTCTCCAACAATCAAGTAATTATTAAATAGCATTTGAGATATTATTCCTAATTCTTTTAGTATTCCAACAGCTATCGCTAAATCCATCTTACTCCCCTCTTTTTTAATATCAGCTGGTGATAGATTTATCACATATTTTTTACTCAATAGATTTACTCCACAATTTTTTAATGCTACACTTATTCTTTCTTTAGATTCCTTAATACTCATATCTGGCAAACCTACTATGTCCCATCCAGGAAATCCATTTGAAATATCTACTTCAGCATTAATAATAACCCCTGTAAATCCTATAAGAGTCATTGTTTTTATTCTAGTAATCGTAATCTCCTTTCTATTCCATTTTTACACAACAAAAAAGGATAGTATAAATACTATCCTCATTTAAAATCTATTTTAGTGTCCGAAATAAACATTTCCTCCGATTTGTGTACCATTTGCTCTCATTGAGCTTGATGCAGCTCCTTTTGATCTAAAACTTGTATATGAATGGTTTGTTTTTCCTGCTAAGCCATCATTTACTGCTTGTTTTACAGCTGCAGATACATTACCATTTAAATATTTTACCCAATATCTATCTATTGAATAGCAATATTGTCCTGGTGCAGTAAATTGAGCATAAACTGTGGAACCATATCTAGCCCATGTTCCACTACGAGTTCTGTTAATTGCTGATGACATTACTGCTAATGCACTCTCATAGCTAGAACCACCTTCTTGTTGTACTATTGCGCAAATAATATCATATTCTGAAGATGATGCAGTCATTCTTGAACCATATCTTGATGTTATTTTATCAGAAACCTTGATAATCTTGTTTACTGGCTCTTTAATAACTGTTTCAGATATCATCTCTCTAGAAATCTCAACATCATTTTGTAATTTTACTTTATATTTTATTTCTTTAATTCCATTTTGACCTTGTTGTATTACTGAATCTGTTGTATCAGAACCACTTGCTACGCTTTTTGTAATTGTTTCATATGGAATCTCAACTTGTTCAACAACAATTTTTTCAACAATTGTGTTATATTGATTTACAATTTCTTGTGTTGATATATCTGTATTTTGCTCAGCTTCAACCGCAACTTGTACATCACTCTTGTGTATTGTAATTGTTTTGGTATAATCAATGTCATTTTCTTCATTAGGATATACAGATTCGTCTTCAGCAATTATTATATAGTTTTCTGCCAAAATATCTTTAACTTTTGTTTTAGATGTAATAACGCTTGTTTCATGACTGTCTGGATATACTATTTTTACGGTTTCGACTTCACTCTTTGAAGCAAATACCCCAATTCCTAAAATAATAATAAGAACGATGGCTATAAAAATTATCTTTCTAATAATGTTAAAAGATAATTTTCTATTTTCATCCATATTTTAATTCCTCCATAAGATGAATTTCATCTTAAATAAACATGTGGTTATTATAAACTATTAATCAAAAAAAGTCAATCATCTTAACTTTTCAATTGCTTCAATTCTATCTTCAATCGCAGGATGTGTCTGCAATAACGAGCTTAGTTTTTTTCCTTTAAATGGATTTGAAATAAACATATGTGAACTACTTTGTGAAGCTTGATACATTTCACTGTCATCGCTAGAAATTTTTTCTAAAGCAGAAATCATTGCATCTGGATTTCGAGTCATTTGTACAGAAGTTGCATCAGCTAAATATTCTCTTCTTCTTGATACTGCCAGTTGAATAAGTCTTGAAGCTATTGGTGATAAAATTAAAGCAATTAATCCCAATATAATCAGTATTACATTACCACTGCTTCTATCATTCGAACTGCTTCTTCTACTACGAAACATACTTCTTCTAAAAATATCACTAAGCATTATAACAAATCCAACCATAACGCTAACTACAGCTGACAATCTTATGTCATAATTTTTTATATGTGATAATTCATGTCCAATTACTCCTTCTAGTTCATAGTAATCCAATTTCTTTATTATTCCTGTCGTAAGACATATAACTGCATGTTCTGGATCTCTTCCTGTTGCAAAAGCATTGGGCTGTTCAGAATCCATTATATATAACTCTGGTCTTTTGGGTAACCCACTTGCAACCATTAATCCATCTAGTATATGATTTATTTCTGGATAAGCTTCAATTTCAGCCTTATATGCATTTACACTTTTTAAAACCATTTTATCACTATTCCAATATGTAATTAATGTTGATATTATTGAAAATCCTAACGCAATTACTATAGCAAACCAACTACCATCCATAAAATAGTATGCCACAAAATAAATAATTAAAGCTATCATCGTCAAAAAAAAGAATACAATGCCTGCTGTTTTAACTTTATTTTTTCTAATATCATTGTACATAATTACTCTCCTCTGCTTACAAAAAAGGGCCATACTAATAATTTAGTCTAGCCCATTTATTTACTATTTATTAAAATCTACTTTTATATTTTTTGCTGCTTCATCTGACTCAACTGTAAATAATGGTTGGTCTTGTAAGTGTAATAATCCTGCAACTATATTGCTTGGTATTGTTTTTAATTTTGTATTATACATTGTGACACTATCATTATAAAATTGTCTTGCATAACTAATTTTATTTTCGGTATTTCTTAACTCTTCTTGCATAGAAGCAAAATTTGTATTTGCTTTTAAATCAGGATATGATTCTGATACAGCAAGTATTGATTTTAATGTTCCTGATAATTGATTGTTTAATTCTGATTTTTCTTGAACTGTTGATGCATTAGCCCATGCTGTTCTTAATTCAGTGATTTTTGTCAATGTTTCTTGTTCATGTGACATATATCCTTTAACTGTTTCAACTAAATTTGGTATTAAGTCAAATCTTCTTTGTAATTGAACATTTATTTGGCTCCATGCATTTTCTACCTTTAATTTTGATTGCATTAGTCCATTGTATATAGCAACAAATGCTAAAACAATAAGTACTACTACGATAATAATAGCTATACCCATTTTCTTCCTCCATTAATCTATTTTTTCTTCTTTATATTTTTTGTATATTACTAGTGCAATTACTAATAATATAAATAACGGAATTAATACTCCATTAATACCTGTATATGGTAATGATTTATCTGATATTGTTTTATCATCAGTCTTTCCGTTGACAGAATTATTATTTATTGTATTATTAGTATTATTGCTTTTTGTGTCATTATTCACTATATTATTTACTTTGTTATCCGTTTTATTATTTATAGTATTATTGTCAACTCTATTATCTGTGTTTGTTTTATTATCAATATCATTAGTTGTATTATTCACTATATTATTTACAGTGCTATTATTAATTGAATTATTATTTATTGTATTATTATCTACAACATTATTTATAACGTTATTTGTTGGATTATCTGGTGGATTAACTTCTCCTTGTACTGTATATGCAAGTTTTGCAGAATCAATTGTTGTAACTGTGTTATCTTCAAAATAAGCTTTAAATCCTGATATCTCAATAGCATCTTCATATTCTTTTGGGTCAGCATCAGATTTAACTTTCAATCCAAGTGTAAATAATTTTGTGTTTTCAGAAATTGGAGTAATAAAATCAATAACAATCTTGCAATCGTTTCCAGAAATAGGATTTCCATTAAAATAGAAACCAGCATCACCATTTAATTGTGATAATGATGATGAAACTGAAAATCCAGTTAAATCTACTAAGTCCAAGTTATTATTTGTACCAATCTGAACTTTACCATTATTATTCTCTATATTATTAATAGAGACACCTTCAAAAACATTTTTATCAAAATTTAAATATCCCTCTATTGAGGTTATAGCAGATTGAAACGAATCCGTATTTTGGAGCAAGATATTAAGTGTTGCAGTATCTCCTTGCTTCCCAGATTTGCTATAGCTTACTTTTAATATTGGAGTATCAGCATATGAAGCAAAACTCCATAGCAAAACTAAAATAAGAATAATAAATCCAACTCTAACTTTTTTCATATTATACCTCTTCTTTTGCATTAATATTTCCTACACGGTTAAGTGTATCATTATTACAAAAAAATAGCAATAATATTTTAAAAATATTACTGCTATTTTAAATTCATATTCTGTTATAATTCATATCCTGAAACTTCAGCTCTATAGAACAATAATAATCTTGAATCTATGGCATCAATTTCTCCATCATCATTTATGTCAGCTGCTTTTTTGTATGCATAATTTAATGATATTACTTCTGCTCTATGTGCCTTAATCAAATATGAATCAGTTGCATTTGCTAGTCCATCTCCGTTCACATCACCTTTAGTAACTATTTCATATGCATCTATTGCTTTATCATTTGCATCATATATTACTAGTATTGTTCCTGTTCCTACATATCCAGAATCAACTATTGATATAGTATCATCAGAGTTTTCTCTTCTTAATTCAGCTCTATATCCATCAACTACATCGTTTGTAAAATCTTCAACATCAACTTTAGGAGATACTGTAATTATATCATCATCAACTTTATATTTAGAATTAATCTCCACTTTATTAATACTTCCTGTATCTGTAGTATCTGTAGTATCTGTTGTGTCCGTTGTATCAGTTGTATCCGTTGTATCAGTTGTGTCTGTTGTATCCGTTGTATCTGTTGTGTCTGTTGTATCTGTTGTATCAGTTGTATCTGTTGTATCTGTTGTGTCAGTTGTATCAGTTGTGTCTGTTGTGTCCGTTGTATCAGTTGTATCTGTTGTGTCTGTTGTATCTGTTGTGTCAGTCGTGTCAGTTGTATCTGTTGTATCATCTGGTAAAATATCTGGATTTGTTGGAACAATTACATCTGATGTATCATCATTTAACTCAGAAACAACTTCATAATCAATAGTTAATGTTGTACCTAATGCAAAAGGCTCTTCATCATATGTATTTGGTTGCATTTTAATTCTTACTAATCCTTGATTCTTTCCTAAAGAATCAACTCTTAAAATAGCTTCTTTTCCATCGCTAGTTACATTTCCATCAAAGCTTGTAATATCAAATTCTGTTCTTTCAGGCATTGCCTCTTCACATTGACTAAAGATTGGAGGCATATCAATATATTTTAAATCTCCAACTAGAACTTTACCTAAGTCCATATATAACTTTTGTCTTTGTAATAATATATTATATATTTCAAACATCTCTTCAGGATCTACACCGTTTTGTCTTGCCAAAAGTTCCATTTGATCAATTATTGGTTGAACATCACTAATTGTATTTCCACTAAAATCTAATAATCTAAAGTCATTTGTTTGATATCCATACATTGAAGATATATCAAAATCAAATTCAGCAATTAAATTATCAGAAACATCAATTGAGCATAGCTTAGGAGCATTTTCTAATGGTTTTACATTTCTCAAAGAGTTAAAGCTTAAGTTTATTTCTTCAAGATTAGTCATAGCTGACCAATTAAATGTGCTTATATCTGTAATCTCATTGCTTCCTGCGTTTAATGATACTAATGTATCAATTTGGCTTAAGCAATCCATATTCTTAACTCTGTTAATTGATATATCGACATCTTTTAAATCTGGAATCTTTACAACAGCATTAACGTCTTCTGTAGTAACCATTGTAATCTTTCTTGCCAAAGTCTCAACATAATCAAGTCTGTTATCTGGCATTACGTGTTGATATCCACCATCTTGTTGTTCCTCTATATGTCCTAAGGCTTTCATTACATTTTCTCTTTGGGTAGTAGTTGTAGTAATATATAAAATATCTTGTTCTTTGTAATTATCTCTGTCGTGATTTTTTATACCTGAAGATTTATAATCATCATAATAATTATATGTTATACAATTATTCATTGAAATAATTCCAGCTGATAAATTAACTAAAAAGCTATAAAAATTTGAAAAATCACTTATTGTTAATTCTTGGCTTTCAAAATATTTACCAATTGGATTTTCTATATCTTTACCCTCATTATCAGTTGTAGGTATATTAAATCTGTTAATTATGTATTCTTTTTCTACTTCAGTAAGTGCCTTTTCCATTGAAACCAATTTGCTTATTTGATCATTAAGTAATGATAATTTTGTTTCATCAGACATTCTATTTGTAGTTGATGGTATATCGTTTGTTGTAATTTTAGATAATCGATATACTCTATTATATTTATCATATAAAGCATCTAATAATGTATCTAATTCATTTCTAACTTCTTCAATTCGATTTTCTGCATCAACAATTGTTTGTTGCAATTCAGCTCTTTTATTCTGTGAAGTTTGTGTATTTGCATTTAATTCCTCTAGTTTTGTATTTTGTTGCTCAATCTGATTTTCATAACCAGGAATAATATTATTTACTAAATTATTGCGAATTGTGTTATTAGCAGTAATTCCTTCATTAAGAGCATTAATTTGATTAACAATATTTTGTAATCTTTGATTTTCATTATTCAATGCTGCTTCAGCCTCGTCAAAATTAGCTTGTGCTTGATTAAATTCACCTTGAGCAGATTGAAGTGCTTCTCTTGGCCCTCCAAGAGTCAATTCTGTCAAATCTGCTATTTCACCTTGTAAAGTTCTTTTTTCTTCTTCTAATTGATTCTTTTGATTTATTAATGCTGTTCTTTCTGCTTCAGTTAAACTTTGATCATCTAAATCTGCAAGAATATTTCGAAGATTATTGTCAATGTCTGTGATTCTAGCGTTACGTGCACTAACTAGTCCTGCAAGTTGTTCTTCAGCACTCTCTAATGCTTCGTTTGCAGAATCCAAATGTGATTGTGCTGTTTCTAATAATCCTTGAGCTGTTTCTTTTCTGGTTGTCAATCCTGGAATTGTATTAGTTCTTATCCTATTTTCTTCTGCTCTTAAATCCTCAATTGTGGCTGTAGCTTCATTAATTAAATTTTCAGCATCTCTTACTTTATTTTGAGCCTCCTCTATAAGACCTTGAATTTCTGCAATTTTACTTTCTACAGTTTCTACACTATTTGCTGTTTCAGCATCACTTTTATCTAATTCCACAATAGCATTTTGAGAAGTTTTTATTAAATCTTTTTTGGCGTCTATCAAATCAACATCAGTTTTAATTCTTGATATTAATCCACTTACTTCTGCTCTTAACTCTTCTGTACGAGCCTTTTTCTTTTCATATAATTCAACAATTTTTTGAACATCTTCAACTTTATTTCCTAAAATTGATAATGCCTCATCTAAACCAACAAAATATTCAATTCCTGTTAAATCTTTAATTCTCTCATTTTCTATATCTAAATCTGTAATCTTGTTGTCTAAATTTTCCTTTGAAATTACTAGAATTAAAGCATCATCTACAGCATATTTATATAGATCTCTGCCGTTCAATTCTAATTGATCTTTTATTGCTTTATATAGGTTAGGATCTTTAAAAGCAATGCCTTCATAATCCTCTGCTATAACAGCAAAATTAAGAGTAATAGTTGTATTAAATAAAACATTTTCAGAATCATCAATTAGAATTGGAAGTTTAACATATCCTGGTCTTTCTGTATATATATCATTTGAAAGAGTTCCTTTTTTTACAGCTATTTTCAAATTATTAATATCAGACTTTGTCCATGCAATTCTTGCCAATCCTTCACCATCATACTCTTCATCTTTAAACCATGATGCTTTTATTCTCCCTGCATAACGGAATATTTGTGGCAAATCAAAATACTCGTACTCTTCACTATCATCAGTTCTAATAGTAACAGTTTGAGAAAATCTTTGATTGTGAAGATTTAGATTTCTTACATTTGAAAAAATCGTAATGTCACTTGCATCTTCAATTGCATTTGATGACAAATCCAATGTTCTTGGACTTATAGAGTTTATCTCCCCAAGATTACTGTCTTTTGTCAATAGATTTCCTGACAGATCCAATTCTTTAACAGCTGTAAAGATTCCTAATCCTGTTAAATCATCAATTTCTGCATTTGACAAATCTAATACCTTTATTTTACTTATATCTTCTATAGTAATTTTGCACTTTGAATCATCATATGCAAAGCCATATCCATCCTTTAATAAGCTAGCTTTTATAGCTTTATATAAATTTGGATTAAAAGTGTTTGTGGTTGCAGCATTTGATATTGAAAATGGTGCAAAATAACTTAATAACATTGTTATAACCAATATTAAAGAAATAATTGTTGCTTTTTTGCTCATCGCAAAAACCTCCCTATAAAAAACTTTACGATGGTTAAATGATATCATTAATTTAAATATAAACAATAGCTTTTTCTTGTGTTACAATGGTTTGCTTTTTAACCCCACTAAAATAAACCCTTTCAGAGCTTTATTACAATATTAAATTTATGTTACATTTTTATTTCTCGTTATATTTTTTATAGCTTTAAAATCAACTTTTAAAAAAATCCTTCTTAAAAATAAAAAATCTTAATGAAAAATATCATTAAGATTTCTTTACTCATTTAATATTAAATATCCTGCAAGCATTATCAAATGTTTGTTGCGCAATTTCATCAACACTAATCTTTTTAATTTCACTTATTTTTTCAGCAACATATTTGACAAAAATTGGATTATTTCTTTCACCTCTATGAGGCTCTGGACATAAATATGGACTATCTGTTTCAATCAACAATTGATTCATTGGTACTAAATCAATACAAGGTGCTGCTTTTGCATTTTTAAATGTAACATTGCCGCTAAAAGAAACATAAAATCCCAGCTTTACAGCCTCTTTAATCAATTCTTGATTTAGAGGACAACAATGAAATATCCCCTTTTTATATACTGTATATTCCTTTAAAATTGAAATAGTATCTATACTTGCATCTCTTGTATGAATTTGAATTGGGAGATTATATTTATTGGCCAATTCAATTTGCTTTATGAATAATTGCTTTTGCTCCTCTTTATTATCTTTATTCCAATAATAATCTAATCCTATTTCACCGACAGCCACCACTTTTTCTGTTAATAACAGTTTTTCTAATTCTTCTAATTTATCTGCATCATCCATGTCATTTGGCGATATTCCACTTGTTGCATATATATAATCATATTGTTTTGAAAGCTCTATTGCTTGAATGGATGATTCTATATTATATCCAGCACATGTCATTTTAGTTACGCCGGATTCAAAAGCTTCTTGTATAATTTTATCTCTATCGTTGTCATATTTTTCATCATTAAAATGACAATGCGAATCAAATAATTGCATCATATCCTCCTATATTTCAACTATCACATATGCTATTGCTTGCGATTTATTATGAGATAGTGTTATATCTATTTTTGAATTCTTAATAGTTTTAATCTCTTCATTAGAAAATCTACTCTTTAGACTTTCTTCCACAAAATTGACAATTGGCCTTCCTGATTTGCTATTTATTATCTCAACGTCCTGCCACGTTAACTCATACAGTTTGCTAAACGCCTTATAAACCGCCTCTTTTGCGGCAAATCGCACAGCATAGTGTTCATAACGATTATTCTTATATCTTTCACAATATAATATCTCTTTTTTAGTAAAAAGCTTCTCAATAAACTCTTTATCAAATTTTATTATACTTTGCTCAATCCTTGATATCTCAATAATATCGACACCACAATATAACATCTTTTCACTCCAAATAACAAAAAATGGAGATTTTCATCTCCTTTTTCATTTGTACTATATAACTTGTTATAATCCTTCTTTATGTATAAATCATCATCAACCATATAATATTTATTGTATTAAATATTAATGAAATAATCAAAAAGATAACAATTATTGAATAATATAAATTGTTCTTTTCGATATTTAGTGATTGATAAATAACCTCATACTTCTCTTTTACTTCATTATATAATTCATCTAGCCCCAATGACTTATCAATTAAATTATAAAAACGCGTTCCATTATCATCAATAGATATCTCCTTTTGCCATAGTTTTTTTGTAAAATCAATAAAAGAACTTCTCATCTTTGGAATTTTATTATAATTGTTGAAAGAATTATTCAAATTTTTCAAGTAGAATTTTTTATATAATCCTAAAATATATGTATAAAAATATTGATTTTCAAAAACATATGGCAATTTAGTATAATTATATGTATCTACACCAGAGCAAAATACACTACAATTAGTTTTATTAATATTTATCTTAGAATATTTTGTCAAATCAATTGTATTTTTATCCTTAGCTTTTACCTTGTTGAAGTTAATTAAGTCTTTGCTTGGTAATATATTTGTATATTTCATATAATCAGTTTGGATTGATGCAAAATCTGTTTTATCATTCCAATATTCATCATCTATACAAACATATGAATAATTATAAAACTCTGAATCGACAACCTTATCTTCGTTATTTGCATCAAATTTTTTTATTGTACATCCTGTAATATTTTCAATAAATTCACGAATGTCTTTAACATCTTTAAATGAATTGGTCTGTATCTTTATTTTTTCAAAATTTTGTAATTTAGAAAACTCTGAACTCATAGATTTAAACTTATAATTAAAATCTAATAAATCATTAAACGATGTACTTTCCTCAATGTGTGTTTGAATATACAAGAAGCATATCCCTGTCCTAAAACATACAATCTCTATCTTTGAAACATCGAAAAAAATTCCCTCTTCTTCCTCAACTTTTCCTTGAACATTTTCATTTATGAAATACTCAAAGCAAGCCATTTCTTGCTTTGCAATAATCTTACTTTTAGCACTTGATGATAAGCTGTTAAAATTTTTTAACATTTTCCCACGATATTCAAACGTTGGAAACAACAATGCTCTAATGCTTGGAAGAAAGAAATTATATATATCTAAATCCTTTTCTTTCTCAAACATCTTAAATCTACAATTATCATTTTCTAAAAGTCTTAATATGTATTTATCATATTTCGACTCATCGATAACGTATGGATATATGAAATTAGTATATTGAAATTTAGTGCTAATTTCCACCTTTCAATCCTCTTCTCTTTTGTAAGTCTATTCTTATTTTACATATGTATTAATTAAGCTATCTTCAAATATGTGCCAATCACTAATAAAATCTATTAATATATTGTTATCCATATTTACACTAGGTTTTAATACAACAGTTCCGTCTGCTTTAAGTGATCCCCACAAACCATTTTGCTTGACTGCACAATAACCATATGTATTTTGTTCAGTTGCATCATCATATATGCAATCTACAACCAATTTCCCTTCTTTGTTTTCATATCCGTACTTTCCACCTTTTTTAACTAAATATAAGGTTTTAGTAGGAACTAATTCATGTAAAGATTTTTCTTCAAACTTTAAGTTATAATATTTGTATTCATCTCCAACTCGAACTCTAATATATCCAACCTCTGTATTTAAATCTGATATGATAACATTTGATAAGGCTACTTTACCAGTTGGATCTATTATATCTGTTGATAAATCTTCTTTATCTGCTTCAATAAATGATGCTTCTTTTCTATAAGTCATTGATACATATGTAAAATCAACTAATGTATTGTTAATTGTATCTATCAAACCAAACTTGTCGTCTTTTTTGGCGATAAACACTCCAGCAAATGCAGGAGTTAAACTTTGATATGATGGTTGAATCAATGTTTGTCCTGTAATATCCAACAATCCGTACTGACCATTAATATTAACAATTAGATAATCACCTTCAATATTTGCTACACTTGGATTTTCTAGTACTTGATTTCCTTGATTATCAACTACTTTCCATGTACCTTTTTCTTTTACGTAATATCTATCATTACCTGTAAAATGCGCAATATTCTCATATTTGCATTCAAATATAATCTTACTATTTGCATCAACAATACCCTTTAGATTATTTGTATTTGTAACTATGTATCCCTTTGAATAATCATTAGGTAATAATGTTTGAATATCAGTATATGAACATTGTAATATTATTTGATTTGTACTTCCGTTTACTAGTCCTTTAACTCCATTTGCTTCAACAATGATACTGTTTTCTACACCAGGCATACTGTATACATTACTATATACACTACTTGTTATCTCTTCTCCTTTAAAGTTGATTAACTTATAACCATTTTCTGTTTTATATTTTAATATATCTTGTTCATACCAAATGCTAGATGCATTAAGACTATTCTGGATTGGTTCAACATTGGTATATTGAGACAATATTGTTTCTTTATTTTTATTTAAAACTTTTGTTGTATATGTTTTATCATCATAATTTTGGTTTTCTACAACAAAAAACAGATCTTTTTCTTTGTTAGGAATTATGACCATTTCATCATATTGTGGAGGAATAATCTCATTACCATTATTATCTATCACTCCCCATTTATTATCTTTATACGCAGAAAAGTACGTAGTTGTAACAGATATTTCTTCTTTTTTATTCTTTTTAGTTTTATCTTTGCTAAAAGAATTAACAATTGAAATTATTAACATCAAAACGACTGCCAAAGCAATAAGAACAGCCAAAACTTTGCTTATATTCAACTTTGGTTCTGCATCATATCTTCTACCTGTAGCCATATACCCTCCTACAATATAAACTTCACTTTAGAATATATCATAAATAATATGATATTCCAATATTTCCAACAAAAATTACTGATTTTTCTCTTTATTTAATTGATTATTGATTCTATTTATAATTCTTATTATTTCGTTTATGCTCATCTTAATACTTTTATCTTCAGTCATAATATAGTAATTCTTATCTTCGAGTATTTTAACAAAATTATCTTTATCTATTGTTTCACCACCATCAATTTTTTCATATGCATCTTCGATTATATCTTTATTCTTAATTAATTCATCATATAGTAAATTTCTAGTCTTCTTATTGAAGGCTGTATAAAACTTATCAACAAATTTACTTTGACGCACTATATATTCTTCTCGTTCTTGTTGTGTTTCATCAATAATTGGTATATTTACATTTAATGCTTTCTTTTCAACAAGAGATGTTTCAAGTTTTTCCTCTAATAATGGAATATTATTTACTAAATCATCAACATCAATTTTTTTATTATCTTTCACAAAAATAGATAAAATATAAAGAATAATAATTCCAGCAAGATTTATAAAGTAAACTGGATTACTTTGTATAGCAGCCGAAATAATTAAATTTGAAATTACTATTGCTGTTAATGAGGCAAATTTGTTAAATTCACTAAATAATCCCCCACATACACCTGTTAAAGTAATATTTAATAAATATAATATGTCGCATTTTGAATACAATATTCCAAATAATCCAATAACTAACCCTAATATTCCTCCACATATATATCCATTTTTAAATGAAACATAGAATATTAAAAAAATCATTAGTAAGTTGGCAATATTAATGTTAAATAGCATTAAATCATTCAACATAAATAGCATTATACTTATTAATAAGCCCGCTGAAATCAGCTCAATATTTGAAACAACATATTTTCTATTGATATTCTTTATTGTAGCAATTCCACAAACACAAACTTTGTACCCTATATACACAAAAGCAGAATGTAAAAATCCATATAACAATCTACTGCCAAACCCAGCTATTCCAGCTCCAATAAATTGAACTAAAAAATTAAATGTCATCAAACGATATGTTAGCTTATACATTTCGTTTCGATCATTTCTTGATTTTTGGGGTTTGATAATAATATTGAAAGCCAAAAACAATATCACTGTTATAATGTATCTTATAAATACACTTATGTCTGTATCATATATTAATCCAATTGATGTTGCCACTAAAACGCCAATAATTGGTGTTTGCGTACAAACGCATGCTCCCAAAGTAGATAGTGCAAATGGATAAACCCTTCCTTTGATTGATAGCATTGATACATAGAAACTGATTATATATATCAATATATTTTTTAAATTAAATATATTTCTCAAAAAAAATAATACTTCTAATTTATTATCATGTATTTCATCTACATTCTTATCTTGTATATCTGAAATATTATGAAACATCCTTGTCACCTCATGACACATTTCTACATCTTTT
>AUXO012269776.1_pt1 | contig 19950 bp, 17 predicted proteins | sample 768731 | NCBI WGS metagenome assembly AUXO01 (sample SAMN02715735, study PRJNA202380) | gut metagenome | biome: sheep rumen | host: Ovis aries | place: New Zealand: Palmerston North
ACTTTACCTTTATTAGTAAAGAATAAAACATCATCATGAGTTTGAATATTAATCATTTGTTCAACAAAATCCTCTTCATTTGTAGACATACCTTTTATTCCTACTCCACCCCTATTTTGGGCTTTAAATGTATCAGAAGTAGTTCTTTTTATATACCCCTTATTAGTTAATGCTATAATAACATCCTCATTTGGAATCAATGATTCATCTTCAATGTAATCAATAGCAGTCATGTCGATATGTGTACGTCTATCATCAGCGAACTTACGTTTGATTTCTAACATTTCTTCCTTAATTATATTCATAATTTTTTCATTACTTGCAAGAATTCCTCTCAATTCATCAATTGTTTGATGTAATTGAGCTAAAGTATTTTCCACTTCATCTCTAGCTAAACCAGTTAATCTTCTAAGTCTCATGTCTAATATAGCTTGAGATTGAATATCATCTAATCCGAATCTTTCCATCAAATTAGCTTTTGCTTCAGCATCATTTTTAGCCGCTCTAATAAGTTTTATTATTTCATCAATATTATCTAAAGCTATTTTCAATCCCTCATAAATATGGGCTTGTTTTTCAGCTTCTGCTAAATCATATTGAGTTCTTCTAATAATAACCTCTTTTTGATGTTCTACATATTTTATTAAAATATCTTTTAAACCTAATGTTTTAGGAACACCTTGATCTAACATCAATAAAATTATACCATAATTTGTTTGAAAATCAGTATGTTTATATAACTTATTTAACACTACCTGTGCATTAGCATCCTTTTTTAATGTTATAGTTATTTTTATACCATTTTTCATATCAGAATGATAATCTGAAATACCTTCAATAACCTTATTATGTACTAAATCAGCAACTTTATTCTTTAAATCTAAAGTATTAACTCCATAAGGTACTTCATCAATTACTATATAATTTCTACCATTTTTCTCTTCAATAGTAGCTTTACTTCTAATAGTAATTGAGCCACGTCCAGTCTCGTAAGCCTTCTTAATACCACTATTTCCCAAGATTAATGCTCCTGTTGGGAAATCTGGACCAGGTATAATTTTCATCAAATCTTCTAAAGTTATATCTGGGTTGTCGATAACTGCCACACAACCATCAATTACTTCTCCTAAATTATGAGGAGGGATATTAGTTGCCATACCAACAGCAATACCCATAGTACCATTTACAAGTATATTAGGAAATCTAGATGGTAATACCCTTGGCTCTTTTTCGGTAGCATCAAAGTTATCATCCATATCAACAGTATTTTTTCTTATATCTCTTAATAATTCCAATGAAATTTTAGATAATCTTGATTCAGTATAACGCATCGCTGCCGCACCATCACCATCAATATTACCAAAATTTCCATGTCCATCAACAAGCATATATCTATATGAGAAATCTTGTGCCATTCTAACCATTGCTTCATAAATACTTGAATCTCCATGTGGATGGAATTTACCCATAACATCTCCAACTATTTTAGCTGATTTAACATGTGGTTTATCAGGAGTAAATGATGATGTATACATTGACCATAAAATTCTTCTATGAACTGGCTTTAAACCATCTCTCAAATCAGGTAATGCACGAGATGTTATTACACTCATTGAATAATCTAAGAAAGATTCTCTTATTTCTTCAACTATATTATTATGTTCTACTCTATCCATACTCTTACACCCCCTAAATATCTAGGTTCTTAACGAATTGAGCATTACTTTCAATGAATTTTCTTCTTTCCTCAACATCGTCACCCATTAATTCTGAAAATACTTGATCTGCTAATCTAGCATCTTCAACTGTTATTTTTCTTAATACTCTTTTTTCAATATCCATTGTTGTTTCATTTAATTCTTCAGCATCCATTTCTCCAAGACCTTTCATACGAGCAATCTCAAATTTAACATTCTTTTCATTTAACATTGCTACATATTCATCTCTTTCAGCTTCATCTAGGACATACTTTCTATTTTTTCCATGAGTAATCCTAAATAAAGGTGGTTGGGCAGCAAATACATGTCCTGCTTCAACTATTGGTCTAAAGAATCTATAGAATAGTGTTAATAATAATACTCTAATATGAGCTCCATCTACATCGGCATCAGTCATTATTATAATCTTGTCATATCTTAATTTATCTAGATTAAATTCATCACCTATACCAGTACCAAATGCTGTAATTATAGACTTAATTTCATCATTTCCCAATGCTCTATCAAGTCTAGCTTTCTCAACATTTAATATCTTACCTCTCAAAGGTAATATAGCCTGAGTCATTGAATTACGACCTTTTTTAGCAGATCCACCAGCCGAATCTCCTTCGACAATAAATATTTCACATTCTGAAGGATCTTTAGAAGAACAATCTGTTAGTTTTCCATAGAAATTAGATACATCCAAATCCTTTTTTCTAACAGTTTCTCTTGCTTTTTTGGCTGCTAAGCGGGCATATGATGCTTGAACAGTTTTCTCAATAATTATCCTTGCTTCTTTTGGATTTTCCATTAAAAATCTTTCTAAACCTTCACTAAATACATCATCAGCTATTTTTCTAACTTCAGCATTACCTAGCTTAGTTTTAGTTTGACCTTCAAATTGTGGATCAGGATGTTTGCAGCTTATAATCATTGTTAAACCTTCTCTAACATCATCACCAGTAAGAGCATCATCTTTTTCTTTTAACAACTTATTATTTCTTGCATAATTATTTATAATTCTCGTAAGTGCTCTTTTAACCCCATCTTCATGGGTTCCACCTTCATAAGTGCTAATATTATTAGTAAAAGAATAAATTTGATTACTATAATCAGTACTATATTGAAAAGCAACCTCCATAGAAATACCATTTTCTTGACCTTCAACATAAACTATATCACTATGTAAAACATTTTTATTCTTATTTAACTTTTCAACAAACTCAATTATTCCACCATTATATAAGAATTCTTTTTTCTTCTCATTCTCTCTTAAATCAGTTAAACTTATCCTTAAACCCTTATTCAGGAAAGCTAATTCCTCTAATCTATTAGCTAAAGTATCAAAATTATAAACAGTAGTCTCTTTAAAAATCTCTGGATCAGCTTTAAATGATACCGTTGTTCCTGTTCTATCAGGAGAACAATCTTCAATTACTTCGAGTTCACCTACAGGATGTCCACCATTTTCAAATCTTTGAAAATAAACATGTCCTTCCCTATAAACTCTAACCTCTAACCAAGTAGATAACGCATTTACTACAGATGCACCTACACCATGTAAGCCTCCAGATACCTTATATCCACCACCACCAAATTTACCACCTGCATGTAATACAGTAAAAATGGTTTCAATTGTGGATAACCCTGTTTTTTGATTAATTCCTGTTGGCATTCCTCTACCATCATCTTTTACAGTAATAACATTATTCTTTTCTATTATTACTTCAATATCATCACAATACCCAGCCAAAGCTTCATCAACAGAATTATCAACAATTTCCCAAACTAAATGGTGTAAACCTCTTTCAGAAGTTGTTCCAATATACATTCCAGGTCTTTTTCTAACTGCTTCTAAACCTTCGAGAACTTGAATATCGCTATCACTATACTCTTCCTTCATTCTTATTAACCTCCCTTATTTTTCCATCAATAACTTCAAATAATTTACTTTTATCAACAATGTGTTTATTAACTTTATCTATTTCCGTTGTAGTAATAAAAGTTTGAACACCATCATTAATAATATCTAAAATATTATCAATTTTAGACTTGTCTAGCTCACTAAATAGATCATCTAATATAAAAATAGGATAAGACCCCAATTTCTTCTTAAATAGCCTTAAAACAGCAAATTTATATGCTATAACAGCATTCTTTTGTTGCCCTTCAGATCCATAATCCTTTATAACCTTATCACCAAATTTAAATATAATATCATCATGATGAATCCCAATAGTAGTTTTACCAAACATAATATCTTTTTCTCTTATATTTAGATACTTACTTTTTACATCTTCCTTACTTAAATCATTAAAATCAGAAATATAATTAATAATTAATCCATCTACACCAGTTATATTCTTATATAATTCACTGATATTATCATTAATCAAGTCAATAAATTCTTTTCTAGATTTATATATTTTAATCCCATAATCTATTAGATTATCTGTTAAAACATCTAAATAATCACTAGACTTATTACTATTAAAATACATAGACTTTAAATACATATTTCTTTGTTTTAAAACCTTATTATAATTATTTAAGTTTTTTAAATAAGAATTATTAAACTGAGAAATATCTAAATTAAGATTCTTTCTTCTTGTACTTGGAGTATCTTTTATTATTCTTAAATCATCAGGGTTAAATAAAACAACTCTAATTTTAGATATATAATCACTTAGTTTGCTTATACTAGTATCATTTATTTTTACTTTTTTACCATTTTCCTTAATAATTATTTTATAATCATCTGTATATCTATCTTCTACTTTCCCTTCAATTCTAGTAAAATCTTTATTATTCATTATTAATACTTTATCATTAGATCCTCTAAAAGATTTAGTTAAAGCAAGAACATAAATACTTTCAACAATATTAGTTTTTCCTGCACCATTATTACCATATATAATGTTATAATTATCAAAGTCAATTTCTAATTTGTTATAATTTCTAAAATTTATTAATTTCAAATGGTGTATTTTCATAAATAACCTCTTTTTTAACCCATATTTTAAAAAAAAGTATATACAGGTACTCCTATACATACTAATAATTATAGCACAAAAAAAGCTATTTTAATAGCTTTTTTCATGTTTTATACCTATTTTTCACCATTTTTTCTTACATCTAAAACATCTTTTAATCTAGAGCACCTATATAGTTGATTATCTATTATAGCAGTAGATGCATTAATAACTACTTTTTTACCATTTTTAAACTCAATAATAGTCTTATCTTTAAACTTATCAGGTCTATAAATATGTTTATAAGACAACCAACTACACTTTTCATTTTTTGGCGATAATGTTGGAAAAAATATAATATCTCTAGATTCTTCAACTATTACAGGCACCTTATGAGTGTAACCTATTAGTTTAGAAGTACCATTTTGTCGACCTTCAAATGAACTACCAAAATACTCACAACTTTCTTCCATAATCTTTAATGGTGTTTCATTTACAATAAATGAATCTTCTGTTTCATAAACAATAGTTTTATCATCATCCTTAGGTACTAAAGCTATAGTATCTCTGTTTATTTCATATGATTCCATTATCAAAACCTCCCCTCTTTAAAATTTTTTCTCTTATACCATTTAAAATTGTCGTTTTTTGTCGAATTTTAATTTTTTATAAAAAAAACAACTTTTTGTTGTTTATAAGTTGTTTTTTATCCACAATTAATAAGTTTTAATAGGTAAAATTAATTGAATTAAAGATTCATCAGTAACTGACTTAATAACAATCGGCTTAACTTCCCCATTTAATAATATTAATATTTCTTCATCTTTCATAGTTTTTAAAGCATCTAACATATATTTAGCACTAAAAGATATATCAATATTAGCATCATTACTCGTTTCAATTTCTAATTTTTCTTCTACCTTACCTATTTCTGAAGCATAAGAATTAATAACCATTTGACTATCTTTAACCTTCATTTTTACTATATTTTTATCTTTTCCTTGTGTTAATAAAGCTGCTCTATCTATAGCACTATAATAATCGGCTAATTTAGTATTAATAATAATTGAAAAATCTGTAGGAATTAAATTAGTAGTATTTGGATAAGTTCCAGACAATAGATTACTTTGAAAAATTAAATTTTTATATTTAAATAAAATCTTATTACTAAATACATGCATTTCAACATTTTCATCATCTACTATTATTTTATCTAATTCGATAATATTTTTACCAGGTATTACTATATTTATCTCTTCTTTAGTAGGTTCTTCTAAATTGATAATTTTTTTAGCTAATCTATAAGAATCTGTTGCAATACACTCAAACACATCCCCTATTATTTTAAAGTTTAATCCAGTTAACAATGGTCTTAATTCTTGAGTAGAAATTGCAAAAGATGTTTGATTTATAATACTTTTAAAAATACTACCTTTTATAACTATAGGATCTTCTTTCTCTTCTAATTTTAAACTAGGATATTCTTTAGGATCTAAGCAATTTAAATCATATTGACTATTATCAGAAGATATTCTTATTTTTAACCCATCCATTAATTCAAAATTAATTAAATCAGAAGGAAGTTTTCTTATAATATCTAATAAAAACTTACTTTGTATAATAATAGAACCAGTATTCTCTACTTTATTTATAGATTCATTAGGAATAAAACTTCTAATAGTTAATTCTGAATCACTAGCTGTTAAATATAAACCTTCTTCATTTAATTCAAATTTAATTCCATTTAATATAGGAATAATATTCTTAGCAGATATTGCTTTAACAACATTAGCTAAGTTCTCAACTATAACATTTTTTTCAATTGTAAATTTCATCTTATCTCTTCTTTCTTTTATTATTATTTTTATATTAATTATTAATATTATAAAGTTAATAATGTGAATAACTTTATTCTTATCAACAATTTACTATATTCTGTAACTATTTTGTATTGTTTATAACATGTTAATTATTAACAACTTATCAACTTCTAAAGCTTAGCTTTAATTTCATTTATTATATCTTTTAATTCAGAGTTAATCTTTATATCCTCTTCAATTTTATCACAAGCATGTATTACAGTAGAATGATCTCTTCCTCCAAATTCCATACCTATTCTCGGAAAAGACTCGTCCGTAAGCATTCTACAAAGATACATAGCTACCATCCTTGGATAAGCAATACTAGCACTTCTCTTCTTACCTTTTAATACTTCTACTGTTAACTTATAATAATCAGCCACGACCTTTTGAATATTAGAAATATCACTCTTACTATAAGGATCTCTGGTTATATAGTCCTTTAAAGCTTCATTAGCAAATTTTAAATCTATTTTTTCAGGTACACACATAGCTGTATAAGCTACTAATCTATTTATAGCACCTTCTAAACTTCTAACATCAGTATCAAAATTATTTGCTATAAATTCTATTCCTTCATCCGTCATTTTATCTTTAATTGATAGATTTTGTATTTTTTCTTTAACTATCCTACATCTAAGTTCAAAATCAGGCGGATAAATATCTACAGGTAGTCCCCAAGCAAACCTACTTCTAAGCCTTTCTTCTAATAGTTTTAAGTCCTCAGGTGATCTATCAGAACTAATAATAATTTGTTTATTTTTTCCATGCAAATCATTAAATATATGAAAGAATTCGTCTTGTGTCTTCTCCGCACCTACTAAAAATTGAATATCATCAATAATTAAAACATCAATATTTCTATATTTATTCTTAAAATTATTACTATTATCTACTTTATTATTACTACTAACTAGATTAAAATAATCTTTTCTAAAATCATCACTAGTTGTATATAATACTTTTAATTTAGGATTATTATCAACTATATAATTACCAATTGCATGCATTAAATGTGTCTTTCCTAGACCACTTTTTCCATATATAAATAAAGGATTATATTGTAACCCAGGATTCTTCGCTACTGCTAAAGCTGCAGTATTCGCAAATTTATTAGTATCACCTACTACAAAATTATCAAATTTAAGTGTTTGATTTAGATTAGATTCAAAGAATAACATATTGTTGATATCATCAAAGTTATTAACAATTTCATTTTCAAAAGCTTTTTCAGGGCTTTTTCCTTTAACTTCATCTTCTAAAACACAATCAATTTCTCTATTTATTCCAGTAATTTTTGCAAAGGCATCACTAATTATCCCGTAATAATTAGTTAAAATCATCTTTTTATGTAAAGGCATAGGTACAAGTAAAATTATTTTATCATCTGTTATTTCATACAAACTAGTTTTACCAAACCATAGATTAAAAGTGACTTCTTGAAAGCTATTATGCATTATTTCAAGAAAATCTGACCATACTTCATCTTTATTCAACACCATCACCCACCTTTGCATTAGTAAAAATATTTTAACTCATCCTGTGGAAAAATAAAAGAATATTTTATTACTTTTAAAATTATAAACATGTTATAAACTTTTTTATTCACAATTAACTATCCTATTTATAATATTTATAAAAACTTATTAACATTATCAACAAACATAGTATAAACATAATAAATAAGTTATCAACTTATCAACATTTTTTTGTGGATAAGTATTTAAAAGTAGATATTTCTTGACTTTTTAAAATAACTAATATTATAATAAGGAAGCTTATTTGAGATGTGGAGGTGTAATATATGAAAAGAACTTATCAACCAAATAATAGAAGAAGAGCAAAAAAACATGGTTTCTTTGCTAGAAAAGAATCTAATATTTTAAATTCAAGAAGAAAAAAAGGACGTAAGAAAATAGTCGTAAAATAAGCCACATAATTGTGGTTTTTTATGTATAAAAATAAAAAGGATGGTTAAATAAATTGAAAAGATACGAGATGATAAAGGATCAGAATATCTTTAATAGATTAATAACTAAAGGAAAATATAAAAAGAATAATTGTTTTGTTATATATAAAGACCATATTGAAGAAAATTTAACTAATTTTGGTATTGCCATTAGTAAGAAATATGGAAAAGCTGTAGAAAGAAACCATATTAAGAGAATAGTAAGAAATATAATTGATAAAAATAGAAATTTATTCCAAAAAAATTACAATTATATTATAATGGTAAGGAAGGACTGCAAAAATAAGACATTTAACGAATTAAATGACTCAATGACAGCAGTATTAAAGGAATTATGGTGATTATGAAGAAAAGAACAAAAATAATTGTCCTGTTGATATCTTTAATGTTATTAACAGGGTGCACGAAAACATTAAGAGTTAAAGATAAGATAATTAAGTATGATAAAACTGGTCAAACATTAACTTCAAATATATTATGTCAACCAGAAGAGGAAGAATTAAAAGAATTATATACAAAATATGATAAATACCTACAAGTTAAAATGGATAATTTACCAACTTGTAAGAAATTTACCCCTAATAAGATTAAATATAAAAGCTTATGGGAATCATTATTTGTTAAGCCTCTTGGTTATCTAATATTAAAATTTGGTTATTTAATTAATAATATGGCTATATCAGTAATGGTAATTGGTTTATTAATAAGAATAATCTTAATACCTATACAAAATCAAAGTATTAAACAATCTGAAAGTATGAAAAAAATTCAACCTGAATTAATGAAGATTGAAAAAAAGTATGCAAATAGAGACGATAACGAAGCATTGATGGCTAAAAGTCAAGAAACAATGTTACTTTATAAAAAATATGGAGTAAACCCAGTATCTGGATGTTTATTAGCTTTTATTCAATTGCCTTTATTCTTTGCTTTTCTAGAAGCAATTAATAGAATACCAGCAATATTTGAAGGATCATTTTTAGGAATGAATTTAGGAATGACACCTTCAACTGGAATAGCTCAAAAGAAATATATATATATAGTATTAGTAATATTGATAATATTAACTACTTATATGTCTTTTAAAAAATCTATGTCATCTCAAAATGGACAACCACCTGAAATGCAACAACAAATGAAAATGATGTTTGTATTCATGATAGTAATGATATCATTTGCATCATTAAGTTTACCTACTGCAATAGCATTATATTGGATTGCAACAAATGGATTTGCTGTTATTCAAAGCATAATCGTCGGAAGAAAGATTGAAAGGAAAGATTAATATGAGTTTAAAAGTAACTAAAGTTGAAGCAAAAACAAAAGAAGATGCATTAAATAAAGCTTTAGAAGAATTATCTATAACAGAAGAAGAAATAATATATAAATCAGAAGAAAAAAAAGGGAAGCTATTTAAAGCAGGATCTTGTATACTAACAATAGCTACTATAAAGGATATAGCTAATTATTTAAAAGAGAATCTTAAAGAAATAGTAACTAATATGGGTGTTGATGTTAATATTGAAGTTAGTATTAGAGAACAACAAATTACTTTAAAGATGTATTCTGATAAGAATAACATATTAATAGGAAAAAATGGTCAAACATTAGTAGCGCTAACTAATATATTAAAACAAATGATATATAATGAATTAGGTAAATATCCATATTTATTATTAGATGTTGAAAATTATAAAGAAAAGAAAATATCAAATATAGAAAGAACTGCTAAAAGAGTTGCTCGTGAAGTGGCTAAGACAAAAATAGATGCTGCTTTAGAAAATATGAACTCATATAATAGAAGAATAATTCATAATGTCTTAACCAATTATAAAAACATAGTTACTGTAAGTGAGGGAGAAGAACCAAATAGACACGTAGTAATAAAATATGTTGAGAGTAAAGAAGATAATAAATCAGAATAAAAAAATATTTCCCGGGAAATATTTTTTTTTGAAATAATAATAAATAAAAAAATTATTTCCCGGGAAATATTTTTATGCTATAATACCACCGAATGGAGATGAATTATTATGAATGATACTATTTGTGCTATTTCAACTAGTCAAGGAGTAGGAGCTATAGCTATTATCAGAGTAAGTGGCCAAGAATCAATAAATATAGTTAATAGTATATTTAAAGGAAAAGATTTAACAAAAGTAAAGTCCCATAGTATAAACTATGGTTACATAGTAGATAAAGATAAAGAAATAGATGAAGTATTAGTATCAGTAATGAAATCTCCTAAAACATTTACTACAGAAGATACAGTTGAAATAAATACACATGGTGGAATTGCTCCAACTAATAAAGTATTAGAACTATTATTAACTAATGGATGTAGACTAGCTGAACCAGGAGAATTTACTAAAAGAGCATTTTTAAATGGTAGAATTGATCTATTAGAAGCAGAAGCAGTAATGGATAAAATAAATGCTCAAACAGAAAAACAAAACCAATTAGCTAATAATCAACTAAATGGAAAAGTATCAAAACTTATAGATGAATTAAGAAATGATATGATACAAATAATATCAAATATTAATGTTAATATTGATTTTCCTGAATATGACGACGTTGATATTATAACTAATGAAATCCTAGTTCCTAAGATTAGTAACTTAAAAGAGAAAATTAAAAAAATAATAGAAGAGAGTAAAAACGGAGAAATAATAAAAAATGGAATAGTAACTGCAATAATAGGAGAACCTAATGTCGGAAAAAGTAGCTTATTAAATACTTTATTAAACGAGGAAAAAGCTATAGTTACTGATATAGCAGGCACAACAAGAGATATAGTAGAAGGTCAAATAAGTATAAATGGTATACCATTAAATATTATAGATACAGCTGGAATTAGAAAAACTGATAATATAATAGAATCAATAGGGGTAGAAAAGAGTAAAGATATGATAAAGAAAGCTGATTTAGTCCTTCTAGTACTTAATAATAATGAAGCATTGACTGAAGAAATAAAAAAGCTTTATTCATCAATTAAAGAAAAAAATTTCATAATTATAGTTAATAAAATAGACTTAGAAAATAAGATAGATTTAAACTATTTCCCAAGCGATAAAATAATAAAAATGTCTATAAAAAATAAACAAGGTGTTGATAAATTGAAAGATAAAATAATAGAACTATTCAATTTATCTAAAATAGAGACAGAAGATCCGACATATTTAAGCAATACAAGAAGTATTGCAATATTAAAGAATTGTTTAAAGAGTATTGAAGACATTGAAAAAAGTATAAAGAATAATATACCTATAGATATGTTAGAAATAGATATCAAAAATATCTGGGAAGAATTAGGGAAAATAAATGGGAAATACTATGATGAGGAATTATTAGATGAAATGTTTAGTAGATTTTGTTTAGGTAAATAAAATATTTCCCGGGAAATATTATTAAGAAGGAATAAAAATGGAATTTAAAATAAATACGAAGCATTACGAAAATATCGACAGTATAGAGATAAAAAACAAAATAAAAGAAGTATATAATATTTGTTTAGATGAATCCTTAAAAGGAAATAAAGTAGCTTTTTATTATGAAGATTTGAATAATAATATAATCTCTTATAACGAAGAAATATGTTTTTACGCTGCAAGTACTATAAAAATACTAACTTGCTTATTGATATTTAAACAAGCAGACGAAGGAATAATAAATTTAAACCAAAAATTATTAGTAACATCTGATGATATTATCACCGGAGGCGGTATAATTAAATATCAAAAACAAGATACAGAATATACAATAGATAAACTAATAGAATTATGCATCACAGAAAGTGATAACACTGCATATATAAAACTGATAAGATTTATAGGTAAAGATAAAGTTATAGAGTATGGTAAATCATTGGGAGCTCTTCATACTCTTGAAGGTAAAGATTCATACGGGATAACAAATTGTTTAGATATGATTATTTATTGGAAAGAATTAATTAAATATACTAAAGAAAATAGTAATGGAGCCAAATTCAAAAACTATTTATTAAATCCAACAACAAAATTTATAAAAAATAATAAATATGTTAGAAAATATGGTATGTTTGATATTGCATATCATGAAACTGGTTACGTTGATAATGAAAAGCCATATTATATGATAATACTAACTCAATTAAATAAAGAAGACTATAAAGAGGACTTCATTAATCAAATAGCTAAAATACTTGATGAAATAAACAATATTGTTTAAAGAGGTGAGAATATGAATTATGAAATAATTGTAGTTGGTGGTGGCCATGCAGGCTGTGAAGCAGCCTACGCTTCAGCTAAAAAAGGTCATAGCACACTTCTAATAACTAGTAATTTAAAAAACATAGCTGACATGCCGTGTAATCCTCATATCGGAGGAAGTGCCAAAGGAATAGTAGTAAGAGAAATAGATGCACTTGGCGGAGTAATGGGGAAAGTAGCTGATAAGACTCATCTACAAATAAAAATGCTAAATAGCGCTAAAGGACCTGCGGTTCAAGCATTAAGAGCTCAAGGAGATAAGATAGCATACCCTAAAGAAATGCTAAAAACCCTAAATAGTTTAGATACATTAACAATAAAAGAAGGAATGGTAGAAGATTTAATAATAAATAATAACAAAGTAGAAGGAATAGTATTAGAAAATGGCGAAAAGATTATTTCCCAAAAAGTAATATTAACTACAGGAACTTATTTAAAAGCAGACATTTTAGTAGGTAATACAAGAACTAGAAAAGGCCCACATGGAGAAAAGCCATCTAATTATTTAAGTGATAATTTAAAAAAATATGGTTTTAGAATAATTAGATTAAAAACTGGAACTCCACAAAGAATAGATAGAAAATCAATAGACTTTTCTAAAACAAAAATAGAGCCAGGCGATGATAAACTATTAACATTTAACTTTGATTTTCCAGCAACTTATAAAATAGAAGATCAAGAACCTTGTTATTTAACATATACAAACGAAGAAACGCATAAAATTATAAGAGAAAACTTAAACAAATCAAGTATGTATGGTGGTTTAGATGATATTGAAGGTATAGGTCCTAGATATTGTCCTTCTATAGAAGATAAAGTTGTAAGATTTAGTGATAAAAAAAGACATCAACTATTCTTGGAACCAGAAAGTAGATACTATGATGACATATATGTTCAGGGTTTTTCAACGTCTATGCCTCCTGAAATCCAAGAAAAAATGGTTCATTCTTTACCTGGACTAGAACATGCTAAAATACTAAAATATGGCTATGCTATAGAGTATGATGCAATATATCCAACGCAACTAAATGCATCACTAGAAACAAAGATTATTAGTGGATTATATACTGCCGGACAAATAAATGGTACCAGCGGCTATGAAGAAGCAGCATGCCAAGGATTAATGGCTGGAATAAATGCATCTTTATCAATAGAAGGAAAAGAACCACTTGTATTAAAAAGAAACGAAGCGTATATTGGGGTTCTAATAGATGATTTAATAACAAAAGGAATAAGAGATCCGTATCGCTTATTATCTAGTAGAGCAGAGTTCCGCCTTATTTTAAGAAGTGATAATGCTGATTTGAGATTAAGAAAATATGGCTATGAAATAGGATTAATAGACAAAAAACAATTAGAAAGATTAATCGAAAAAGAGCAAAAAATAAATGAATTAAAAGAATTCATGAATAATAATAAAATAAAAATAAAAGATGATACAAAAGAAATATTTAAAAAGAATAATATTGATAGACCAAATATGACCTTATCTCTAAAACAGCTAATAAAAAGACCTCAAATTAATATGAAATTATTAGAACAATTCATAGAAATTCCATTTGATGAAGAAATAAAAGAACAAGTTGAAATAAACTATAAATATGAAGGTTATATAAAAAAATCAATAGTTGAGGCAGAAAAACTTTTAAAACTTGAGAAAAAACAGATTCCTGATGATATAGACTATGATAAGATTAAAAACATTGCTTCTGAAGCACGTCAAAAACTAAAAGAAGTTAAACCAAAAACTATAGCTCAAGCAATAAGAATAAGTGGTGTCAATCCATCAGATATATCAGTTCTATCAGTTTATTTAAAGAAAGAGTATAACAATCATGAATAAAGAAGAATTTATAAAAAAACTTCAAGAAGAGAATATAGAAGTAAATGATATTATTCTAGAAAAATTAGAAGAGTATTCTAATTACTTAATAGAATATAACGAGCATACAAACTTAACTTCAATAAAAGAAAAAAAGGATATCTATTTAAAACATTTCTATGACTCAATAATTATATCTAAGTATTATGAATTTAAAGACCAAAAAGTGTTAGATATAGGGACTGGAGCAGGTTTTCCAGGTATGATATTAAAAATATTTTTTCCAAATTTAAAAGTAACATTATTAGATTCTAATAATAAAAAAATAAGATTTTTGACAGAATTATGTAATAAATTAGGAATAGAAGATATTGAACTAATATGTGAAAGAGCAGAAGATTATTGTAAAAAGAATAGAGAAATATTTGATATAGTAACATCAAGAGCTGTTAGTAATCTAACTACTCTTAGTGAAATATCAATTCCATTTGTAAAAAAAGATGGCTATTTTATACCTTTAAAAGGTGGAAATAAAGATGAAATAATGGAAGCAAAACATGCTATTTCTATACTCGGAGGAGAAATAGAAAAAGAGTTCAATTATACATTACCTATAGAAAATAGTAATAGAACAGTTTTATTTATAAAAAAGAAAAAAAATACACCATCTATATATCCACGACAATATAGTAAAATAGTTAAAAATCCATTGAAAAATAAAGAGAAATAAGATATGATAAAAAATAGAATAGAGAGTAGTACCAAAGGGGTGAAAATATGAATTTAGATCAAACAGTTGTTCAAGTACATATTGAAGATATAATACCTAATAGATTTCAACCAAGATTAAATTTTGATCAATCATCATTACAAGAATTGGCAGATTCTATAAAAGTACATGGTATTATCCAACCATTAGTTTTAAGAAAATTAGGAGATAAATATGAAATAATTGCTGGAGAAAGAAGATATAAAGCAGCTGTATTAGCCGGTCTTTCAACAGTACCAGCTGTAATATCTAACATTGATGATAATAGAGCAGCTGAAGTAGCAATAGTAGAAAATGTTCAAAGAAAGAATTTAACTGCTATAGAAGAAGCTAGATCATATAAGAACTTACTGGATAAAGGATATCTAACCCAGGAAGGACTAGCTAAAAAAATGGGCTTATCACAACCTGCAATAGCAAATAAAATTAGATTATTAAATTTAGATGATGAAGTACAACAAGCTCTATTAGATGAAAAAATATCTGAAAGACATGCTAGAACATTACTTACAATTCCTGATAAAGAAACTCAAAAAGAATGGTTACATAGAATAATAAATGAAAGATTAACAGTTAGGCAATTAGATATGGAATTAAAAAAATCTAATACTAAAGTTGATCCAACAATAATTGAAGAAGATGAATCAGACGGCGGAGTTCCAATAGTTGATACAAAACCATCCATAGAAGAAATGAAAGCAAATTCATCAGATATATTTGGTGCTGATAAAATGTCAGTAGAAGAAAAGATGAAACCAACAGAAGTAATTAATGAAGAAATAGAAACGTTAGATTTTGATGATAATAAAAATAATAATAATAGCTTTATCAATAGTGCACAACCTATCATTGAACAACCACAATCTACTAATAATATAGATGATGCTAAATTTGTTAGTTCAAATCAACCTGCTGAAGAAAATAGATTCTTCACATTTAATGATAATCAAAACGAAGATAATAATAGCGAACCTGAGATGAAATCTATATCTGAAAATCAAAATGATAATAGTTTTGAAATAATCGACTTTAATAATAATTCTAATCCAGAAGATGAATCAGATGATGAAAATCCTGGTCAAAGCAATCCATTTCTTGATACAAATTCTAATCAAAACAAAGCAATTAACATTGAAGAAGAACCAAGTAGTAGTGATTTTAACATAAGTTCAAATAATAAATTCTTTACTCCTGCCTTAAATGAAAGAAAGACGGTAGAATTAAATGAAGAATTAACTAGAGTTGAAAACCCTATGGATAGAGTTAAACAATTAAGTAATAATAACTCTGGTGGCTATAATGAAACTGGAGAGATGTCATTAAAAGATTCTATAAATGTAGTTAGAAATAGTCTTGAAAGCTTGGGAAATAAAGGAGTATATGCAGAAGTAGAAGAAATTGATTTCCCAGAATATTATCAAATAACTATAAAAATACCAAAAGACAACTAATTATTATTAGTTGTTTTTAGTTAATAATATGTTATAATCTCTTAGCAAAGGGGATAAAATTATGATAAAAATATATAATATTTATTTATTTAAGAATGAGGAATTAGAAAAAGAATATAAAGAAATAAAAACTATCGATAAAGATGGAAAAATAATATTTAAAATAGACGATATAAAAACAACAATAAACAAAGATGAAATAATAAGAGAAAACAACGAATATAAGTTTTATTTAAATATTCCTAAAAAAAATAGTTATTATATATTAAAAAGTCATAATTTATCATATGATATTACAGTTGAAAAAGCTCAAATAAAAAGAATAAATAATGAGATAATAATAAATTACAAAATAGAAACAAACGATGAAGAAATAACTATAAAAATAGTAGAAAGAATGTGATATTATGCAAGCTTTTATTAAAACACAAGAAGAGTACATAAAAGAAAAAATAAAAAAACTAGGTTATGAAATAAAAGACGTAACATTAAATGTTTCTTCTAGACCCGAATTAGGAGATTATCAATTTAATGGAATAATGGCTTTAGCCAAAGAGTATAAAAGAAATCCAAGAGAAATTGCTGAAGAATTGGTAAATTCAATTAAAGAAGATAATTTTTATAAAGATATAAATATGGCAGGGCCAGGATTTATAAATATAACATTTTCAGATGAACAATTAATAAATCATTTAAATGAATTAAATGAAAACATTAATCTTAATTATACTATAGATAAAAAAAGAACAATATTTTTAGATTATGGCGGAGCAAATGTTGCCAAAGCATTACATGTTGGACACTTAAGAAGTGCAAACATAGGTGAAGCATTAAAAAGATTAGCTAAGTCTTTGGGAAATGAAACAATAGCTGATGCACACTTAGGTGACTGGGGAAGACCAATTGGCCTAGTAATGTTAGAAATAAAAAATAGATTCCCTAATTTACCTTACTTTGATGAAAACCACAAAGGAAGCTATCCAGACCAATCTCCAGTAACAAACGAAGATTTAATGGAAATGTATCCAAAGGCATCAGAAAAAGCTAAAAATGACGGAAAATATATGGAAGAAGCAAGGAAAATAACAGCTAAGTTTCAAAGTGGAGATAAAGGATTAATGGCGTTATGGGAACACATAATGAACGTTTCTAAAAAAGATATAAAAGCAAGTTATGATAGATTAAATACAACCTTTGAAGTATGGGAAGGTGAAAGTGACTGCGATAAGTATATCCCAGAATTGATAGAATATTTAGAAAAAGAAAAACTTATAAAAGAAAGTCAAGGAGCTAGAATTATAGAGGTAAAAGAAGAAAATGACGATCATGAAGTGCCTCCTTTATTATTAGTAAAATCTAATGGTTCACATTCATATGAAACAACAGATTTGGCTTGTATTTGGGAAAGAATGCATAAATGGAGCCCAGATGAAATATGGTATTTAACAGATTCTAGACAAGCTTTACATTTTGAACAAGTCTTTAGAGCAGCAAAAAAAGCAAAAATAGTAAAAGATACAACAAAATTAGAGTTTATTCCATTTGGTACTATGAACGGAGTAGATGGCAAGCCCTTCAAAACAAGAGATGGCGGCACTATGAAATTAGACGATTTAATAGATCTAGCCGCTGTTGAATGTGAGAAAAAAATATTACCAAATATTATTGGAGAAGAAAGAAAAAAAATTGCCGAAATTGTAGCATTATCTGCTGTAAAATACGCAGATCTACTACCGTATAGATTAACAGATTATGTATTTGATCCAGTTAAATTTAGTGATCTTCAAGGTAAAACTGGTCCATATTTGTTATATTCTACAATAAGAATGAAATCACTATTAGCAAAAGCAAATGAAGAAAAAATAGAATATAAAAAGATTTTAACAATATCAGACGAATTCCAAAGAAATATTATGATTTCTTTATTAAATATAAACAGCGTGTTGAATAAATCTTTTGAATCACGTTCGTTAAATGATATATGTGAACATTTATATAAAATTACTAATACATATAATAATTTCTATTATCAGAATAGAATACTTACAGAGTCTAATATAAAAATTAGAGAATCATGGTTAACTCTAACAAAAATAGTATATGATAATAACTGCAAGATGCTAAAAATATTAGGTATAAATGTACCAGAAAGAATGTAAATAAAAAAAATTAAAAAAATAGTATTGTCATATTAAAAAAAATATGTATAATTGTGTCTAGTGGTTATGGAGGAAATGCTAATGAGTTCAAAAAATTTGACTCTAGAAGAGTTAGAAGCAATGTCGTATGATGATATTGCACTAATAGTTTTAAATGAATCAAAAAAGACAATGAAAATTAATGATTTATTCAAAAAAGTATGTGATTTATTAAAGATGAGTGAAGAAGAATATGTTAATAAATTACCAGCATTCTTTGATGTAATAAGTACTGATCATCGATTTATTATGTTAGATGATGGATCTTGGGACATAAAAACAAGACATTCAACAAAAGTAATAATCGATAACGATGATGATGAAGACGAAGAAATAATACTTGATGAAGAAGAACCTGAAGAAGATGATGAAGAAGATATATTTTATGATGAAGATTCTTCAGATGATGATACAACCGAAGATGATTTAAAAGATTTAGTAATCATTGATGAAGAAGAAACAAATGGTTAATATCATTTGTTTTTTTTACTTAAAATGATATAATACCAAAGAAAGGCGTGACAATATGATAGAAAGATTAGAAGCTATATCAGAAAAATATCAAGAATTAACTAACAAATTATCATCTCCAGAAGTATTATCAGACTATAACGAATTAAAAAAATTATCAAAAGAACAAAAAGATTTAGAAGAACAATATAATAAATATCAAGAGTATAAAAAAGTTATAAATGATATTGGTGAAGCAAAAGAATTAATAGATGATCCAGAAATGGGAGAAATGGCTTCTCAAGAATTAGAAGAATTAGAAGCAAAAAAAGAAATACTAACTAAAGAATTAGAACTATTATTAATACCAAAAGACGAAAATGATGATAAAAATATAATAATAGAGATAAGAGGAGCAGCTGGAGGAGACGAAGCAAATATATTTGCTGGAGATCTATTTAGAATGTATCAACACTATGCTGATAAAAATGGTTGGAAAATAGAAATAAT
>AUXO010102732.1_pt1 | contig 19939 bp, 17 predicted proteins | sample 768731 | NCBI WGS metagenome assembly AUXO01 (sample SAMN02715735, study PRJNA202380) | gut metagenome | biome: sheep rumen | host: Ovis aries | place: New Zealand: Palmerston North
CAAAAGAGAATCAAAATATTCATCATCGATCTCATTCTCATTCAAAAGAGAATCAAAATATTCATCATCGATCTCATTCTCATTCAAAAGAGAATCAAAATATTCATCATCGATCTCATTCTCATTCAAAAGAGAATCAAAATATTCATCATCGATCTCATTCTCATTCAAAAGAGAATCAAAATATTCATCATCGATCTCATTCTCATTCAAAAGAGAATCAAAATATTCATCATCGATCTCATTCTCATTCAAAAGAGAATCAAAATATTCATCATCCATTATATAGAGTGAGTAGTCTAAAAAAAATGCAGCTGTATCTTTAGTGAAAAAATGAAGTTTCATGTTTTTTTATTTTTTTAATGATAAAATACGTCTTTCTTGATAGGGAAAGTACAAATCAAGGTATTCTTCAACGCCTACCTCTACAAACTGAAACATAAAACTCTCTGACATACCACCTTCATAGGCATAATCAAAATATTTACCCAATAGTAATGGTTAGTGAAGCATATTTTCGGTTATAAATAAGGAAATTTCCTTTCTATTTACCATGCCATACTTGAACTTAATAATTTTTGATTGTTCATTGTCAAAGAAACCATAACAAGTGGCATCATTAAAATAGTTTTCTGCATAGTGCTTTCCCAATCTTATGAGGTCTAATATAAGCTTTTCTGATTTAATTGAGGTGCGACCATCCCTTGATTGAATAATCTCTGAGAAACCGAATTTCTTATCATGTAACTCTTGAGGATAGAAGTGTCCTACCACCCATCTAAAAATACGACAAGTATAATAGTGTGAGGTATAGGGTTCCTGGAAGAATTTTTCTTTCAACTCAAAAGTTTCAGGGATGTGCTCTAATAGGCCTCCATCAATATTGACGTGCCATTCTTCAAAGTCCCATACATCGTGAGCGCCTTCTTTTGGACAAATAGCAAAATGTACATTATGCCGATAGTTGTTCTTTGTCGCATCTTTGTTAAGATACCCTTTTTTTAATACGCCACAGAAATATACTGCTTCGTAATCACCCTCGGCGACCTCGTCCATTTTAAGCTCTGACTGAGACAAAAGATTTTTGTTAGAAGTACCTGAGAACTTCTTACTATACTGACCTAACATGGAAGCAGTACAATGTTTTTCAATATTGCCAGCTTTTACATATTTTGCCCACAACCATTTAAATTTGGTTTCGTCAAAGTTATGGTGAATTTTAATCATATCTATAGTTTCATTAGTGTTCCGCTAAAATCTATAAATATTATCGTAACTTGTTTTATATTAATATATTGCAACGAAATTTTGAGTAAACGGATTTGAAATGAAGCATCTGATTATCATAACAAAGTGTCCAAAGGCATTACTCATTTTCAGATTTTTAGAGATTATGTGAATGTCTTTCCAGTCCATTTACATTTTTAACGGAACAATACTGGTTTTCCTCTATAGTTATTCTATTGCAGAAAAAAGCCAAATCGAACAAATTCTATCATGCAAATAAGTATGATGAACTTGTCCTGTTGCTTAACTCCGTTTGTAATTTCCACATGAAGAGAGGCAAACTGTTTTCAATACTTTCCTATGTTTCCCAACTTCTTTATTCTGATTCGCTACAGAGAAGAGATTCCTTATTCTTGTATGGCAAATCTTGAAGAATATCAACAAAGACAAAGGGCGAAGAGAAAAGAATTTTCTCATTATCCCATTTGTCCTGAAGATATATAAGCCCTCTATTTGCGTATGCTTCCATTTCTCTGACAAGCATAGTAACGAAATTTCCAACATGTTCTTCAGATCCATTTTCAAGAGACAGCCAATCCCAAGAAAAATTATCAAACTTTTCACTTCTATTAAGTAATGTTATAAGGATAAAATCTCTTATTGGTGCTGGTTTCCAATTAGAAATAGGCGCAAAATCGGTTTTCTCGTCATTTCCAGTTAAAGGGACTTTTTCCCCAAGGCGAAGTCCAATTATAAATGCATACATAAATGTCTGATAAAATGCACCAAACGTTGAGAAATCACCTTTACCTGACGGGTCTCCTTTCACGGATATTTTCTCCATCAGCGGCTTGAATTTGACATTATATCTCGGCTTGCGAATTAAAATTGCATCTCTAAGTTCTTGATGATTCATAATTTAATATTTATAGCATTTTTGTGATGTTACTAATCCCGTTGTATCTGCTTTCTCATCTATGACGTTAACATAGAATGTCCCAGGAATTACTCCGGATTTCATGTCCTCAAGTATTTTCCGTCCAAATGTTGTAAGATAGTCTTTTGCATGTGGGTCATATAACTCCTTAATCATTATTATGCTTTGCGAAAACACTCCAGGAGCAACTTTGAAGAAATTGTTTATGAAATTCTCTCCAAATTCAGAGAATGGAGCATCTGAAATGAATGGGTAATCAAATTTCTTCTCGTCACCAATTTTTGAGGAAATAACAGCCATAACTATAGCCAACTGTTTCATGCGTTGAAACCCAGTACCCAATCCCGTAATCTCACCATTTTTAATGTCTCTTATTGAAACATTAACAACATCATGGTTTCTTTCAAACAAAAGTTTACCACCAGATGATTGATTTCCCGATGTGAGTGCTTCATACTTTAAGTTGGCCTCTTTTTCTAATGCAGAAATAGTTCTATCGAAAATGTCATCCTTAGTTTGACGTATTATCTCATCAATCTTCTTCATTAGGTCTGCAAAATCCTCATATTTTTTGATGGCAGTATTCTTTTTATAAGTATTTAAGCGTTTGTTAATCTGCTCAAGAGAATTATCCCATGTTACGATCATACTTTGTTTGCTTGATATCTCACGTTCCTTAAGAGAAATGGTTGTATTTACAGCATCGTAGTCTGCAATGATTGCTTTGTCGTTGAACTCCGAGTTATCAGCATTGCCACCAGCGTTATTTAGTTCTGTAAATATCTCGTCCTTTTTTATTTCAAGCGCATCAAGACGTTCTTTGACCTCATCTAATTTATCTTTAATAAAATTTATTTTATCATCTATTTTAGGAATGCTTCTAAGGTATGAGCTTGCCGACTTTTGAAGCGCCCCGTAAAAATGCCCAAAGTCATTACGTGTTGTACTAATTTTTTTCGGGCGATCAAGGATGAGTTTTATGTGCTCCCATGCTTCTGAATGCTTAAGTGCAGGCTGTCCACAAACTTCACATACCTCGTTTTTAAGCATACGTTCCAAAGAAGATGTATCTGGTGAACCTTCAGGAAGCATGATAACCAATGCTCCATCATTATTCATCTGAGCTAGATTACCAATATGCCTTTCTCTTTTTGTATCAAATGTGTCTATCTCGTCTGCTAATCCCATTAACAGCCAAGGATTATCTTCATCAAATATCTTCTTTGTTATAGAATTCTCTATTCTTTCTATCTCTTCTTTGGCATTTTCAATATTAACCCTATTCCTGTCTAATTGAGAACGTATTTCAATTCGCTTATTAGAGTTGCTAATATACGCGTCTAATTCCTCTTTCTTTCTTCTGGCAGCACTGAGTTCGTCTTTTGCATTCTCAATCTCAGACTGAGTTTTTTCAATATTGGCAATGAATTGATTTCTAGTAGCTTTATCTCTTTGCTTAGCACTATCGTTCTCAGAGTTTTCAGAATCTTTTATTTGGAATAAATCTTCAGCCTTTTTCAATAGTCTACGAGATATGTCACAAATTCCTTTCAACACCGAAATACCAGCTAGAGTGTCAATAGTGTCAGACAAAGCCTTCTTTGATGATAAGTCAACAAGCCTGTCCATAGATTCACCTTGTAGTAGAGCATAATTCCGTAGAGCTAAAGGTATAAATATTTTGTTAATAATATCATCTTTTTCATCTTTGTCCATTATAGGGGTATCGCCATTATCCCTTTTCTCCATTATCTCTAATATGGATTCGGTATGGCTCATTTCTCCATCAACTTTAGAGAAAATGGCGTATTTTTCAATTGTATAAACAATTTCATCGTTTGTAAACTCGATTTTTACACCGACTTTAAATTGTTCATCTTCTGCTTTTGCTTTTCCAGAGGCCATTTTAACCAAAGATTCATTGGCATCTGCAAAAGCTTTAATATCAGAATCATACACTTGACCACGTAGTATCCACATAAAGGCATTATAGAACTTCGATTTGCCCATATTGTTATCGGCATTAACGATGTTTATGCCTGGCTTAAATTTATACTCGTTGTGGTCATAACTTCCATAGTAGTTATAGAAGTTTTCAAATGCAACAGAATTAATAATCGTAGCCATAGTTATAAATCATACATTTTCTTTAGATTCTTAAAGATGCCATCATCAGACGTGTGTCTGATTTGACCTTCGATAATGTTACGTACTACTGCAACTTCCATATTCTGGGATGGAGAGTCGAAGTCTTCCTGAATTTCTTCATCCAAAGAAACCCCTACGAGTTCTTTCATCTTTGGTGATTTTAGGATTTCGTTGAAAATTTCTTTACCGTCCATAATATTTGTTTTTAATTACTGGTCAATACCATCTAATAAATCGTTCCAAATAATACCAAAATGATGAGCGACATCATTTAGCGTCTCAAATGCGCCACGGTTAGCATAACAATTTTGAGCAAGTGATGCAAAATATGCAACTCTTGTTAATTCTGATTTTACTTGATTTCTTTCCATAACTGAAAAACTATCACTTCGGTTTATTGTGGAAGGAATAACAATTATGTCATAAATATAACTATACAGTTTATCTTTGTGATTTCTAAGCAGCCTTCCTCGTCGCTGGATAAACTCTCTTGGATTACCTGTACTAGATGTAAAAACACCTATTTCAGCTCTTGGGACATCAACTCCTTCATCAAGGCATTTCATAGCAAGCAAAACATCAAGAGTCCCATTTGAGAAAGCATCCAATAATACTCCTCGTTTTTCCTTACTGTCTTTACTTGTAAAGGTATTACATCTTTTCTTTGGATAGATTTGCTTGGTTTCGTCAAGTAGTTTCTGTATAAAACTAATATCATCAGCCTCTGTCAGCATAATCTCGTCATCGACACCTATAGTCTCATATTTTCCTTGTGGGGCATAAACAAAAGTATATTTAAGTCTATCTTCTCCTATTTCGCTCAAAATATCACGATAAACTCTTAATTTGTCTTCGCACTTATGAATAATTCGTTTCCTGTTCATTAACAGTTTTTCGGCTTCCTTCTTGTCCTTAAACTTGTTTTTTGTGGAATCCCATAATTGTGCCAATTTCTTAGTTAAAAAAGCATACTTTTCCATTTCATCATCATTCAAGTAGGCAATCTTTGGATAGTAGTAATACTTACACAAGCGGCCTTCCTTAATAGCCTTACTCATAGGAAATGAGTAAATGTATGGACGAGCATCATTGAAAAAACCTCCAATTTCGTTAGTTCCTTCTTCATCATAAATTCGTTCAGGAGTTGCCGATAATGCTATCCTACGAGGTATGTTCATCCTTTTAAAACATGCTTTTACATTTTTCCCTCCTATATTATGTGCTTCATCCGCTATCAAAATCATAGAGGGTGATACAATTGGCAGTAAGAACTGAAAATCTTTTATTACAAACGAATCATAAGTGGAAACTACTGCAAAATTAACATCCTTCCCTCTTTTTATTTTTTGTGTTAAGTCGAGAAACTCTTTTCTCCATGTCGAATTTAAGGAAGAAACCTCTAATATCTTCTTGAAGTTAAAGCTCATCAACTCACCTTTCCATTGTTCTACCAAATCCAAAGAAGGAACCAACACGAGAAGATTATAGTATCCGTCGTTCTTGTATTCATGCAGTGCACAATTTAATGACGTAACGGTTTTTCCCGTACCTGTTGCCATAGCAAAGATGCCTGTTTTCCCATTTTTCACCCATGCTTCATAAGCTTCTTCTTGATATGGTCTGGCACCATCCTTATATTTTGACGGAAAATGTGGAGTGTTTGTTGAATTCGTGTTCTCATTTAGAATTAGTTCCCCAACGATTTCTTGTTCACGTTTGATAAGTTCTTCTGGATCTTGATTGGGGTACGTTTTCAAAACTTCTCTACAAAATTTTTTAGCATCATATATTTTTACACCATTACAGTCACCGGACCATACTTTCTTAAAATGAGACTCAAAACTGTCAACCTTTTCTTTGCTGTCTTCACCTTTCCAAGAACAAGTACATTCTATTGATTCAAGATTACCTAAAATGGCATACGCTGTTATATTCATAGAGCCATTAAAATAGATCTTATTTCCAATTTCATCTGTAAAGATACCGTATTTTTCGTGAGGGAGTCCACCGTTATCAAGTACAACGATTCTAACATTTATTCGTGATACTTGTATCAAATATGCTAAACACTGAAAGAAATGTTGATCTCTTTTTTGAAAAGTATTTTTAAGTTGGTTGAAGGTCAATGCTATTGTCTCATCAAATTTATTATCGTAGCTTCCTTTAAGAAGTTCAAAATCTTCTGATGAAACATATTGGTTAATGTAAAGATTCATTACACCACCATTTAAAATAAACCTAGCCATACCATTTGCTAAGACATTAAAGCTAGCAGAACTAAAATAGCCAAGGCCCAAATCCAATTTGGTACTGTTACTAAGTGCCTGAAGGCAAAACTCAGATGGTTTGTGTTCGTCTATCTGCGAATACCTATATTGAAAAACTATATCTCCTAACATGATGTTTTATAATGATTTGCACAATTCTAAAAAAGCTTTCTCCTGTTGGGGGGTTAAATCTCCAGCAGAAAAGTCTTGGCTTGCTTTTTCAAACCATGTATATAATTTTTTCTCGCTTACACTGTGACGGGATGGTCTACGTCCATTTGTTGTAACAAAATGGCTAAATGAATGGCAAAACATGAACCACTCAGAATTTCTTTTGCCAGTAGGAAGCATCCCATATATTGATTTTATTCTTTCTATCTCTGATTTTTGTCTATCTTTTAGCGTAGTGGAATTTTTGTTTTTGTTCCACCATCTGTATAGACTTTCTTCTGCAAGATTTGAAGGTGTAAAAGGAAAATGTTTTTCTTTTTGCAAGAATGCTTCAAGTTCCTTTATCTTCTGTTCAAAGTTTCTCTCACTTTCATCTTTATAAAATATTAGTGGATACTCCTTCCCTTTCAGTCCATAGAAACTTCCGCTGAATTGGACAAATTGTTCACCGCTAATCATAGTAGAACGAATGCTGTTTTCTGAAGTCTCCCTAAACCTCTTTACATAATTATATATATCTGAACTGTGTTGTGGTTCATCAAAGTTACTCAAAAATTGAATTATGATGTCACGAATGCTTCCAATTTTAATATGATCCCAGTCTATTAAACCTATAAGACTTTTTGAACCAACAGAACACATCCGGGGATCTTTCATGACGATTATTCGTATGCTTGCAGGTGACTTGTATTTGCCTGGGTATTTTGAATCAATAGCATTATAAAGCTCATCTATACTTAACGGATTGCCATTCGCTGACAAAATATCGTAAAGTGTATTTGCGGCATCTTCTTCCTTCTTCCCCTCAATTGTAAAACGGAAAAATTCATCAGGAATAAGTCCGAATTCTTGAATCAGAATAGTGGAGAGCACTTCTGATAGTTCATCTACTACATTTGAATCGAACTCCTTCCATGCTGGAAAGAATAAGTCAAGTAGCATGTCTTTTGCTGTAGCAACAGAATCCTCTGTACAAGTATCTTCATAATTCTCTATGATCTGAAATAATTCATTGAAATCAAAAACATCAGCGAGATGCTTCTCAACAAGATAACTATTATTCCATTTTTGTTTACATTTTGATGTAAAGCAAATGGGATCTCTTCCTATAAGTGTAAATATATCCTTGGCAACGATGCTTACAATAAGAAAAACATATTCTTCTGTAAAACCATGGTTCTCTTCTGAACCCAATTCTGTAGTAGCATTAATACTTATATAGTTCCTACCTTTTAGAGAATCTCTTACATATTGCCAATCAGCATCGCTAGAATATATTTTCTCAATATTTATTTCTTTTGCTTCTTTCTTTTTTTCTATATCATGACGAATGTATTTACTCATCTTTAGATGAATTTGACGAACCCTTTCGCGTGTTAAATTTAGCAGATTCGCAATCTCATCTAATGTAAGGAAATCTTCATCACAAAAAAGTGGAGTATGCATATTTAGAATCTGATAATCTCGCTTACTCGATATTTCTTTCTTTAATAGTCTGGCAAGCATATAGAACATTGGTAGATGTCCATGTGAACGATAAAAAGCTAAAGCATATTCATCGAAGCATTCCCCATAAAAGGAGCTTTTATTCATAATGTCTATTTCTTCTACGGATACCTCACGTAGTTTCATTGTGGAAATTAAACTTTTAAGCCTTTCCACAACTCCAAAAATCTCAGTCTCACTTTTTTTGCCAATATGCTGAATACTCTTTATGTCGCCACTTTTATTAACGAAATCCTCAATAAAATCACCCTTATAATTGATAATTCCATTCCGAGACCTAACACTTAATCTTTCTAATAGATTCTCGAACTCTTTATTAATGATACTGTATTTATTTTCGCCAAGTTGTTCTTTTAATGTTTTATTTTCATTAATCTTAATTTGATTTTCTTTTTTTATGACATTATCTACAATGCTTGTATCATAACTAACATATAAGCATTGAATGTATTCTAATAACTTTGGTTTTATTTTATTAAAATCATTAAGGGATTTTTTTCCAAGATTACGAATGTTTAGTAGTTTTGTGTTATCTGCGTAAAGATAATTAACAAGAAAATTTCTGAACCCAAGGGCACTAATTCCATTTAATGTCCTAACTGAAACATTTGAAAGTAAAGACTTAAAATAGTCAATAATAGGCTTAAGCTTATCCTTATTTAACGAGTATAAAAGAAGAACATATTTTCGATCTTCTTCATTTGCTGAAGAAAAAGCATCATCATCGATATATATAGTTTCTTTTAAGGTAAAGCCTTCTCCTGATTCAATCATTTCTTCTTTTTTTTCTGGTTTAGAAGAAAAAAAAGTATTAATATTTTCAACTAACTCTGAATCAGTTATGGACATATCAAATGTATTATATAAATCTTGAAAATGATTCTGATAAGCTACACGGTATTTTTTTACAAACTCTAAAATAGAAGAATAATTATCTTTATTTACAAAGTTATGAGACATGAGAGCCTTTTTTGTGCAATAAACATAGTCCAATAAAAACGCTCTTCTGCCGATGAGAGTATTAATCAAATATTTAAGTGAGGCATCATATTCAGAAAGACAACTATCTAATATTTCAAATGGAACATTGTTATTTGAAATTATGTCTGTCTCTAGTTTTTCCATAAACCCAACAGAGTACATCACTTGACTATCCAAGAATAGTTTTACCAATTCTTGTCTACAATTACCCACATATTGGTAACAATCAGAAAAAGAAAGTTCGTGAAATTTTATTTTAGGCTTTACAGCATGATAGGTCTCCTCAGATATATAACCTGTGGACAATAATCTATAGAATGATATGTTATATGCTTTAATCATATCGAATCTAATCCAATTTGAATCTTGTCAAACAAATAATCATACCCTACAAGATTAGGATTGTCTTTAACATCCTCCATAATCCTTTCTAACCCATCATCTAGATGCAGCTTAAAATATCTAGGTAAATCCTTGTCAGACAATCTAATTCCATAATACTTACACATTATTGCGGCATACATTGGATAAAGATTTCCAAAAAGTACACTTTTGCTATATTCTTTACCACCAGAGTCTTTAATATCAAGTGGGGAAAATCGAACTTGACATTGCAATGAATATGCAATTGCAATACGTGCAATTACATTTTCTGCCCCCAAACCAAACTTTCTGGTTAGGATTGTAACGGAATCCTTGTTTTTAGCACAAGTTTTTATTTGTGTAAACATTATAGTTGCTTTGTTAAAAATGTATCAATAGGAATGTTATCTATGTGAGAATGTGTGATTTCATTCTTAATCAAATATGTTGCATTGACTAATGGCTTCATTACTTCATATTCTTCAAGAGTAAGTTCCTTATATAGAAGAGGAAATAAAACAACCTGCTTAGATATTTGGGGGTAAAATTCTGTAATAATCTTTGTGGCATGACTTTTATCAAATTTCTGCAAAGGACTATCTATAAATACAGGGAATTGAATTCCACTCTCATCGACAAGTGCCTTAAGAATTGATGTGGCATAAAGCTGTTGCTCCCCTTTTGACAGAGAATCCTTGTTTATGATGTTGTTATCTACAGAATAAAGATTTATATCCAGGTCCTCGCCATCAACGACCACTTCAACCTTCCCAATAAAATCCTCTTTATGCATTAAGTTATTTAAAATTGACTTAATACGTCGTTCCAGAGAGTACTTTTTCTCCTGCTTAAGTGAAACCAAGAAAGAAGACAATTCTCCGGTTAATTGTTCAGCAACCTTATCTTTCCTTGCATCACTATCGTCTAGACTTACTTTTTTACTTAATTCACTAATCTGTCGTACTGTTGTAGCAAGCTCTTGAGTAATAGTTCCAAGTTCTTCATGCAAACTTCTTATTACAAACTCTTTATTATTAATTGCTGCCTCAATCTCATTCTTCTGGTTCCGTATGGACTTGATTATTTCATCTTTCTCCTTTCCTTGTATGTTTGACAGTCGTCGACTGTTACGTTCAAGAATTTGCTTGTTCCTTTTGTAGTCTTCAGCGAGACGTTCAAATTCAGACTTATATGTTGTAGTGATGTTTGTATATACAGCCATAAATTCCTCATAATCACTATCTGGCATAATAAGATGAGAATCGTACTCTATCACTTCTTTCTTGTACTTAGCGACAATATCTCGGATTTTTTGCTGAAGAACACTTAAAATATCCATTGGTATTTCAGTTCTATCAAGCATCTGCAACAAGTCAGATGTAATATCTGAAACGATAAGATTGCGGCTTAATTGGTTGTTGCTTGCCTCTCGTTTCTTATAGTCGCTTTCTAGCTGTGTTTTTGTTTCTTGAAGCAATTTTCCTGTTATTGCTAAAGGCGCATATTCTAAGAATAGGCGTAGTTTCTTCTTATATTCTTCATCTTTCTCCTTTGTAACAACAATCAGTTCTTCCAAGCGCTTTATTTCTTTTGTTGTAGCATTGTTACCTTCTCGCATCAGTTGGAGTTGAAGGGCTTCATCCTGCGTTTTCAACTGCTTAAGTTCATTCTCAAGTAATGTGGTTTTACTATGATTCGTTTCCTTGAGCTGTTCTAGTTCACTTTGCTTATCTATCAAAGAAAGCAAACGATCACGGCTTTCCGTATCTGAAGATTTTTTACGGAATCGCATTCTTATATTCTCGATGTTTTTTTTCAAGTCTTCATATTTACGTACACCAAGAACTTCATTATAGGCTGAGCATAAACGACGTTTTTCTGCTATTGTGTTGGTTTCTGCAAGTGATACAATTTGCTCTGAATCAAAGAAAAAAAACCGAGCAATATCCTTATTGAGAATAAAGTCATTGATAAAGACCTCTGGACCTATTTCATTTGTAAGTTCATTCTTAACTCCGTCAATAAGAATCTCAACAAATTCCTTCTCTATTATTGCATCGTAGTATCTTGTTACTTGCAAAGATGTACATGGTAGTGATGGTATAATAACCTCACCGAAGTTAATAGAAACTGAATATTGAGTAAATTCCTTAAAATGCTCGATTTCAGATGAATATCCCTTCTTTTTTATCTGCTCTTTCACATTTGAAGGAAGCTCTGCTAAATGAGCAGAAACCTCATTATTCAGGTTGTTTTTCAGAAAGTTATTATAGCCGCCACTGGAAATGTCCTTTTTGGCCTCACTCTCCACTTCTATCATTAAACGACCATAAAGGCACCATATCAATGAATGTAGAAATGTGGTCTTGCCAAATCCGTTTTCACCAGATATGAGAAAGATATTTCTTTCTCCGTTTGTTGAGAAGGAAATAGTGTTATTACCTTTATAGAGTCGGTAATTATTGAGAGTTATATTTCTTATTATCATTATTCATTCTCCTTAATAAACGATTCAATACGTGCTTCTAAGTCGGTTGCCAAACCATATTTACGCATCAGTAATATTTTGTTCTTTTGTAGAGCAAGCAGCTCCTGTATCAATTGATAATGCTTAGGATTGTCTGAGCAGGCCCTTTCAAGCAACAAGCGTTCTTGCAATCCTATTGTAGTATTTGGTATATTATATCCATACACCTCATTATATATATCATTTACAGTTGTAGTAAAGTTGCCATCTCTGTACCATATTACTTGTATTGCGATTAGTTCTTGGTTTGTAATAAGGTCAATACTTGCTCGATAACCTTGTGTTTCCTTTTGTACTGTTAACAGCTCGCGAAGAAGCTGAATGCGATACTCCATAGTATAGTTTCCCATTTTATGACCACTTTCATCAACCGCACGTTGGCCGTTACGCCGAGTCTCGCATCGTAAATCGGATACATTCCTATTTTCTATAAGACGGTCTCTAAATTCAAGAAGTGGCCTCATCCATTCCACACCATTTTTAATTAATGCAGACATTGATTTGTCCTCTTTAACGACAGTACATATCCAGCAACCAAATCTGCTTTGCCCACAACTGCGATGACTATCATCGGTAACAACAGTTGGACATTCATAATCATCGGCAGACGCATCCATATATATTTTATAGAGGACCTCATTATCAAAGCCCCATGGCGAAGGAATTGTATTGATAATCCACCAAACTTCTTCAAGCAAAAGCTCTTTTATAGGGGCATAGGTAAAAGTATTTGGGTTAAGTGGGTGCTTTGAAAGCCTATGTCCTTTAATCTCATGTCTTTTTATAGAACGCTCTCGCTGCTGACTTTCAGTCAATCTTGTACCAACTAAAACAATAGCTTCTCCGTCGGCTGCCACCTGGTCTGTAATAAATTTCGATGTAGGCTTAATTTTCATCTTTTCAGTACAGAAACGAAAGGAATTATTTGGAGCAGGGTATCCTTTTCCTATGACACAACACCAAAAGGTATCCTCCAAATCTGGTGTCGTTGTTGCAACAGTTATGGGCATTTGCTGCTCTTTTGCAGCTTTTCGAATTGCACTAAGTACCGTTGTCACATATTCCTCAATCACAGGATTTTCTACCATGGTATCATTACAAACCACATATACTTTCCTCTTTAATACTTTACCTTCTTCTTTCAATTCTTGCATTGCAAGCCAAGTTAAAGTCAGAAGAACTGTAGAATCCTTTCCTCCAGAAAAACCAATAATCCAAGGACGAGTATATCGATCATTCTCGGTATACTGATCCTTTAATTCGTCTATAATAGCTTTTACTCGTTTTGATTTAATCTCTTTCATTGCTCTTTTTCGGGGCTTATATTTTCAGAAGATAAGTGCCACTCTTTGTCTAATTCCTCATACCTGACAAGATCTTTGATTTCCACGTTAAGCAACCTAGTTATTTTCATCAGTGTTTCTAAAGGTGGCTGCGAAGTGTTAGTACACCATTTTGAAACCGTCGTTGGTGCACATCCAAGCTGTTTTGATAGCCATAGACTGGATTTCTTTTTTTCCACAAGTACCACCTTCAAGCGGTTTAGATCTTTGTTAACTGTCATCATGTTCTGTTTTTAAGTCAATTGGTTACAAAGTTACACATTATTTGCAGAAAACGAACTTAAAAACCCATCAAAAAGGTGTCGAGGCCGATGATTTTAATGAATAATATTCATTTTGTTCACCTAACATCTCTATAATCTCGTTATTATATTTACAAAATATTTTTCCACCCTCCGTCACAATTCCAGCCGTGTTTTTTCTTGGTGGACTGCTATCTCTCGTTATGAGCCCCAAAAAATCCCAAGTGGGCACTTGGGATAAAAAATATATAGCGAAACCATCGTCATTGATAGTTAACCTCAGCGAGATTGATTCGCTTTTTGGATATGGGGGCTTGGGGGATAGGAAATGATGGCGGATTGACAAACCTCTGTGCTCATCATTTTTTTTGGACTCTTGAAACAGAAAGCCCCTGGATAGCAAATGCTTTTCAGGGGCCACTTTTATTTCGTCTTAGGGGGCAAATATGTTCGGCTTTTTCAGTCAGCGAAGGCATAGTTCCAGGTCTATGACGACACCGATGTAACAGTCAAAAAACTCCATCACGTGAAAAATACCATCGAAAGGGGTAGCTTTCTCAGATTATATGCTTATATTTGCCATGCCATTAAGGTTTTTGCTTGTTTTGTTTTGCAGCACTAAGATAAGTGATGATTCGGGCATGGTAAAATCCTGAGCAATTTTTGTTGCTCAAGAACTTTAAAAAAGGGTTTAACTAAAGTGTTGTGGAATTTAGTTTGTTCTCTTTTTTACGAAAGAATCTTCTCGAAATTACTCTATTTTTTGCAAATAAAACATAAAATATAAATTTAATTGCAGTTAGGAACAATAATCTTTATATTCCTTTTTTCGTTATGATAACAATTAATCATAATTTCGATGCTTCAAAATTCAAGTGGCTTTGGGCGAAATATGTGCATGCAGGTCGTTTGGATGTTCATTGCCAAGCTTGTATCATTGGACCTTTCAGTCACAAATTCAATGGAAATAGCGAATTAAGTGAATTGAACAAAAATACCATAGTAATGGATGAATATCCCTTAAGTACTTATGACGCTATTTACTTTTGTGGAGTAATTAAAAGAGGTTTGGAAAGTGGGAAAAACTACCGTCATAATGTTCATTTTGCTGTACATCCCGAAGAAGGTAGAAGCGATGAGTATGACTTTGAGAACTGGCATGTGGAAATAACGGGAGGAACGCTAGAAGTAATTCCTGCTACATACGAGCTATCAGACTCATTCTTTGGTGAAGGTTATCATTCACATTACTGGACTTGTCGCATATTCAGGTGGATGGTTGGACATTATTATCCAGAAAAACTGGTGGATCTTACAAAAGGGAATTCTGAAATGGAAGAATTATATCATTTTGGAGTGGAGCAAGTTAAAATTAGTTTGGAAAATTGGTGGAAAAACGAAGATTCTAACGCATATAGGATTATTAGAAAAAATCATTCACGACTGACAAGCAAACAACTTTCTGGTGAAGTTTTACTATACTTTACACGAGAAGATTATTTGGATTTGTTTAAGTTAGTCGATTGTCGAGCATATGTTGATGTTTGGCTCAATGATAGAAAGTTTAGAGGCCTTGTAAGTGAGAATATCACAAAAGAAGATGCAGAAAGAGTGATAGATCGTGGGTTTGCTTATGAGGTTGAACAATTATTCGGTGCTACAGGACATTCTAGGGCATTCCATTAACAAATCCTGTTTATTTACCAATTGTTTGCCCTATATATAAGTCATTTTATTCATTGATTTTTTTGTGTTTTATAATTAATTTCTTATTTTTGTAGAAAAATGATTTATATTAGAAATGCATTACAAAAATGATAGTTATGGAGAAATCATTAAATTTCAATTATCTTTCAGAATTGGATTTATCTGAAGAAACGTCGTTAGAATTATATGAAGCACTACGCTCAGCATTTGAGAAAAGTCACCCTAATAATATGGTTGATGCAAGTGATGCATTTGTGTTAACTGTATTTCCTTTCAAATGGGGCGATGAGATTCCTGATAACTATGATGTAGTCAATTATGCAACAGGAAAGGTGGGTGAATATCCGGCACTTTGTAAAATGGATGATTCGAGAGAAATTCTTGTATTAAAAGACGAGCATTTAGAGTCCGTTAATTGATTACAAATTTCTCTCTCCATGCTCTTCCGTGTGATCATAGCAGGTTGTCGCGACTTTAATGATTATGAGAAATTGAAAGAACGTTGCGATTACTACCTCCAAAACAAGCTACAGTCCGATAGTGTGATCATAATAAGTGGTCATGCTTCAGGTGCTGACTCTCTCGGTGAGAAGTTTGCCGCTGACCATAATCTTAAATGTGAACTCCACCCTGCCGACTGGGAAAGACATGGCAGAGCAGCCGGCCCCATTAGAAATGAAGAAATGGCAGAGGTTTCAGATGCCCTCATTGCCTTTTGGGATGGTAAGAGCCGTGGAACAAAATCAATGATAGAGATAGCTAGGAGAACGGGATTACAGGTGGCGGTTGTTAGGTATGATTTGTAAGTTTTCATCTCATCAAGATTGACAACAGATAAAGCAAACCCACTGTTCTCAAGCAAAGGACAGTGGGCTGTTTATTTGTTCAGGGGTCATTTAATTTCGCCATTGGGGTCAGTTTTAGGGGCAATACTCTTAGCCTTAGGGGAGGCAAATGCGCTCGGATTATCCAATTTGATGTAAAGAAGAAAATAATAGATTGAATAATTCATAATGTTGAGATGTTATAATTTTGCAAACTTAAAAACAATATCAAAAAAGATTGCGGTAACTTTCTTCATTGTCTGAAGCGTCTTAGGTTCCAGATATGCATCTGGGTTATCAAAAGACACATCAAAATTCAACGAAAAATCGAATTTGCCATTCGTCAGAATACGCCTTTCTATCCACAATTTGTAGCAGTCATTGTTTTCTATGACCTTCAGTTCCTTGAAAAAATCCTTGAATAATTCCATATCCATTTCTGGCAAGGTTGTAATATCTTGCTCCACATATGTTGTCGGAACCTGTTCGGGAAGAAATTGAGGTAGTTCTGTTTGAAGACGCTGACCGGTTCCCATACGGAACTCAAAAAGAATCATTGAATTATTATTCTTAGATGTTTGCCAAATTTGGAGATCCGAATACCCTTTTGTTCGGACTCCACCATTGTAACGAACTCGAGGAACACTAAACTCAACGTCCTTAAATTTGTTTTTTACATAAAGATACAACTCATATTGGACTTTCCTCATCAATTGTCCACAGTCATATTCAAGAGGAATAGAATTACTTGCATTAAATCCGGTTATGGATGACTGACTTAATTGGTCTTGAATACATTCACGAATAATATTATCTTTGGCGTTTTTAATGTCTTCATCTGTATCTATATTTTCCATATCTATAGAAGACGCAGAAAGTATTTCAGTACGGAGTAAATTAAACATTTGAGAGATATTTAAAGCATTCTTTTGCAGGTATTTGTCAGATTGACAAACACGATAAAGAACCTTTTCCCAGTCTTCATCAAACTCTTCAGTCTTATTCAATCTCTCGATGGCATCCTTGTCAAGACGAGGAACATTTAGTTTTGCGGCAATAGAGTTGTTCCACTTCGTAAAACCTGGCTCCATGCAAAGAAGTTGATACACCTTTGGATAAGCTACTTGGATACCCACTATCGTAATATTAAGAAGAATGTTTAGTGTTTTGTCTTTTTCATCTGTGGCAGGTGTATCATCCTTCTTTATGATTGACTCTCGTGCATTGCTAATACATTGTATTAAAGACAATGTATTTAGGAATCTTTTAATAGAACGTGGATTTGGACCTATCGTTAGGTTTTCAACCTTTATAATATTTTTTATCAATTTCTTGTTGTGCTCATCCTGAGAACTGATGATGCCTATTCTCTTTAATTGCTCAATAAGATAGTTCTTTGTCGAATATTGACTTACAGGCATAGAGAAGGGAACTTGTATGATTTTATCAAAAAAGGAACGGAACTCTCTTTCGTTGTTGTCGTTAAGTTCTCCAAACTTAGGCTTTAATCCTTTAATTACGACATCATAATCAATAGCGAGTACAAAAATACAGTTCTTTAATGTAAAGATATTCTTAAGCAATTCAAGAAGTTCTACAGCTACAGGTGGATCAATACGGTCTAGGTCGTCTATAAAGAATACAAATCCTTTCTTTCCTTCATTTTTTCGTAAGCACTCGTCAATCTCTGTTTGTAAATAATTTCTCAAATCGGCAATAGTATTATCTTGGGAGCTCGTGATGTATTCTTGTATTCCATCACCTGCTCCATTAAGATATGAGTTAGCTATTGATTTAGTCAGAGCTACACCTAATCCCATTATTCCGTTCATGATTTTCCCAGCGACTTCTTGAGCCACAGACTTACCACGACTTATAACATCCTTCGACATCTTAAGGAGTATCTGCTTAAGTGCATCCGTAGAATCACGCATAAGAGAATAATCCCATGTATTAATCCAGATTGAGAAATACTCACCTGACATGTCATCTTCACCACATAAGTCGTCATGAAGGACATTCATTAGGGACGTTTTTCCACTTCCCCATTCTCCTTGTAAAGCAATGGTAATTGGAGTTTCAGCTCCACGCAGAAATGCTTCAAGTCCCTTTTCATAGGAAAGAAGACCAAACTTGTCATCTTCTTTTAATCCACTCCTCGGAATATCTGTAATTGTTGTCTTTCTCATTAAATTTTTATATGTTATTAGATTGTTATAAACTAAAGCTTCTCACCCTTTTAAGGTCGTAGATAATAATTAGATTTAAAGACAATTAATCGCCCAAAACAACAGGAATTTGAGAAAAAGTTGTTAACGCTAAACCGAACTCCAGTCTCAATCCTGTTACGGAAGCAAATTTAGACAATAATCACGAGACATACAACATATTCAGCCAAAATCATAATAAATCAGGAAACATCCCCCCCCTATTTCCCGCCTATTATTCCAGCCGTGAACAAGAATCAGGGATTGGATTTTTGATTGGTGGGCTGCTGTATATAAAAAAAATCCCAAGTGAAACAATGCCACTTGGGATTAATAGGTTTATCTAGTTTATTGCTGACCAAGAATCATATTGACAAGCGCCACCACATCGGAAATGTCAATGTTGCCGTCACCATTCACGTCACCATTCGCGTTTACACTCGACTTGCTAAACATGACTATCATCTTCGAACCTTCTTGTACTTTCGTTGTCAGTTTGTTGTTTTCTACAGAAGACGTTACATCCTGTCCATCAATTAACACTTGTTCTAACTGGCAATTCTCTTCAGGAGTAAAGACAAAGGTATTTTCCATGCCATTATAAACACTTACTTCACTCATATCATTAGTGAATTGAACTCCACCATTAATCATCACCTTGCCTTTATTATTACAAGACAAAGCTAATGAAACACTAGGTATTTCTTCTATATTTTTGATACGATTCCAATACGCTGTTGATTGATAAGTGATCACCAAGCCGTTTGGAACATACAAGGTGGCATTGTTACAATCAGAGAAAGCACCCCATCCCGTTTCAAATACATCTGTTATATAAGAGGTAATGGAAGTCAAGCTATCACAGCCTTCGAATGCATAATATCCGATGCTGGTCAAGCACTGATAGGTTGACATCGCCTATGTTTGTCGGCATCTTGACAACCTGTCATCCTTATTCATAAAAATCTTAGTGATTTCATAAAAGAAAAAACAACGACCTTCCTCACCGTTCCGTCCTGCATCACCACGATGTTCTTTACAGGTCGAGCGGCAAATCCTCTCAAACGGGGTAATAGCGACAACAGCTGAAACCCGAATCAGGATGTAGCTGCTGCCGTTGTGATGAGGTCACTCAAGAAATGATTATTCTATTTTGCGGTAAACAGTCCGGGCCTGTCCTCGCCGCCGTCTATATGGGCAACACTACTATCATAATCACAGTAATAGTACAAGGAGCATCCTTCTTCTTCATAATAATTACTACCGATTTTCGTTCCTTTGCCTCCAACTAGATTGTTACAACCCCAAAACATGTCATCATCATTAGAAATCTTCTTCCAATTACCTGCGTAAATTGTTTTCAGGGATTTGCAATAAGCGAACATCCAGTTCATATCCGTCACATTGGCAGTGTTGAAACTACTTAGATCGAGACTTTTCAGGGATTCGCAAAGAGAGAACATGTTCCCCATATCCGTCACATTGGCCG
>AUXO010916387.1_pt1 | contig 19933 bp, 13 predicted proteins | sample 768731 | NCBI WGS metagenome assembly AUXO01 (sample SAMN02715735, study PRJNA202380) | gut metagenome | biome: sheep rumen | host: Ovis aries | place: New Zealand: Palmerston North
ATTAAGAGAATTTATAGATTTTTATAATAGTCTAGAAGATAACGAATTAAGTGAAATAGATATGTATAAGGTATATGATGCACTTACGCCATATGTCGCTACAAACAAACAATTAGAAAAGCATAAAAAAGATTTGCAAAGAAGGTTTTCTGATTAGTGATAATCTATTCCCTTAAAGAGTGCTTGAATTATAAAAATAATTATGATTAAAATAATACATATTTGGGCTAATAAAATCGTAATAATTATGAATAATATTATTTATGAAATAAATAAAAGTATCAATTCTATTTTTAAGCGAGTCAATTCGCGAACTCGGTTATTTATAAACTCGCCGATAAAGTTAATATTTTATTAATGAGGAGGGTATCTAGATATGACACTCGGACAAAAATTAAAAAAATTAAGAACTGAAAAAGGATTAACTCAAAAAGATCTTGCGGAACAACTTCATGTTACTTTCCAAACAGTGAGCAAGTGGGAAAGTGACACAAATGAACCAGATATCGCTACACTAAAAGATTTAGCGAAATTATATGGTTGTTCTTTTAATTATCTTTTAAGTGATGAAGATGAAGAAATAAAAGAAAAAGAAGAAGTTAAAGCAGAAGACATCCCTACGTATTCTTCAAAAGAAGTTATTAATAACACTATTATTATTCAAAAAGAAGATATGCATGTATGCGCTAAATGTGGAAAAGATATTCCTATGGATGAATTAGTAGCGGAAGATGTTCATAAAAATGTAAGGCACGGAAGAACTACTAAAACAGTTTCTGTAGGGCAAACTTATTACCACAAAGATTGTTTTGAACAAGTTAAACAAGAACGCAAAGAAAAAGAAGAAAAGAAAAAAATAGAAAACTGTAAAAGAAATAGAGCAAAATGCTTTGGATGGAGTATTGCAACAGGTGTAGTTGCATTTATAATTGCTTTAATTGTATTTATTGTAAATAAAGAACAAGTACCATTAGGTGCAGGTATTCCACTTAGCTTCTTAATTAGCTATATGGCGTTTGCAATGATATATGGCATTATTGATGGATCTTATATTGGTCACGTATTCCTTTGGTGCGCTAGTCTATCAATTAAGTTCCCTGGACTTATATTTCACTGGAGTCTTGAAGGATTTGCCTGGCTTATCGCTATGAAAATATTATTTGCAGTAATTGGATTTTTAGTTGGAGTATTTGCATTATTATTCGCTATTGCATTATCATCAATATTAGGGGGAATCTCATTCCCATTTATATTAATTCATGATATTCATTCTAAATACGAAAACGCTTTATAAGGGGGTTCTGGATGAAAAAGAATATATTGTACTTGTTACCCGCAATATTAGGAATGCTTCTAAGTGGTTGTGGTGGTGGAGGCTCTGGCGGTGAACCTGGTGGAGGCGGTGGAGATCCAGGCGGAGACCCATCAAAAAGTGATTTTGTAGGTGTAACATTTGAAAGCGCAACATATACATATGATGGAGAACCACACATTCTTAACGAAGTGAAAGGTGCTCCAGAAGATACAACAATTACATATACTGGAAGAAATGAATATGTTAATGCTGGTGTTTACAGTGCTACCGTTAAATTAGAAAAAGAAGGTTATAATGATAAAACATTAGAAGCAACTTTAACTATTAATAAAGCCACTATTACCGGTATTTCATTTCTAAATGAAACATATGTCTATGATGGAACTTCACACACTTTAGCAATAGATGGCACTCTTCCTAGTGGAGGAAGTGTAAAATACACAAATGCTGGTCCTCATACTGATGCAGGAACATATCAAGCTACTGCTACTGTTTCTGCGCCTAATTATAATGATTTAACATTAAGGGCTACATTAACAATTACTAAAGCAGATATTACTGGATGTACATATGCAAGTAAGTCTATAACATATGATGGTGCTGAGCATATTAATGATATTGTTTTAGTGGGAGCTCTTCCTCAAGGTTCTACTGTCACTGAGACTATTACAAACTCAAGCGGTGTTAAAGTTACAAGCGCTATTGATATTGGTGTATATAACTATAAATGTGTTATTACAAATAAGAATTACAATACATTAACATTAAACGCAACTTTATCAATTAAAGCACAAAAGAAGAATATGCCTGTATTTGTGTCTAGTGATGGAACAATATATTTTAGTAATGGATTAGATAACAATTATTTATATTCATATTCTAATCAAGAACTTAAGTTAATTGATTATTCCACTCCAAAAGAATTTAACAAATATAATTCATCTTCTGCTTTATTTATAGCGGGTTCTTTATTCTTAAATTCCGCTAAAGAAGTTAGTGGTGGATCTAGTGATGTATTATATACAGATAGCAATATCGATGATTTTGTTAAATACGCTGATAAAGTCTTCTATTATTCAAGTAATTCTCTTAAAGCAGAAAAATCTGGAATATATAAAGTAGACGCTACTGATACAAATAACGAACCAGTAGTGACTAAGGTATTTGAAGGTAAATCAGATAATTTAGCAATCTATGGTGGGTATTTATATTTCACAAATGGCAATGACCATAATTATTTATATAAAATGAATCTATCTACACTTGCTACTTCGTTAGTAATGGAAGAAAAAGTTCATGAATTTGTTATTACTAACAATAAGTTATATTGCACAGTTAATGGATTAATAAATGATTATATTGGATATATCAATTTATCTAGTGCAATTACTACTCCAACAAAATTAACAGATGCTGCTGGAGAATATTTAACTGTTAAAGACAATTATTTATATTACAATTACACAGATTTAACCAAAGTAATTGATCCTTCTTTAAAAGGTATTTGGAGAATTAGCACTGCTGGTGGAGATCCAGAACAATTATTAGCAAATGAAGGAGTTAATGGCTTTGATGTTATTTCTTCTTCTACACTTGCGTATATCGACGCAAACGATTTACATTTATATCGCTATAATTTTTCTGCAAAAACAGGTACTGACCTTTTAGCGGGTTTTGTTCCACCTGAGGTAGTGCCACTAAATTTAGGCGGACAAACTATATCATTAGGCACTAAAACATATTATTTAAATATGTATGCTGGTAAGACATTATATGTCTATGATGAAACCACAAAGAAAAATCATCAATTAACCACAAATAAAGTACAAGACTTCTATATCTATAACGGAAATATCTATTTCAATCTTGTCACTATGTTTGTTAATAACGATATTTATAAAGTTGACTTATTAATGGGTGGAGAAGCAGAAAAACTTAATTCTAATGATATTAGAAAGATGGTTAGCGATGGCACATATATTTATGGTACCCATTATGACTGGGCTGGACTTCCAGCTGGTATTGCTAGAATGAAATTAGATGGCAGTGAATATGTTAAATTCTCTGAAACTAATGGGGCAAAGAACTTTAGAATTAGAGATGGAAAACTTTACTATATTAACTGCGGCACGGGCCAAGATAACGGAAATATCGAATACATTAGTTTAAGTGATATCAGTGAAACTTCAGAAAAAGTAGCTGGCACAAAATTATCAAACAATATTAAAAACGTTAAACAATTTGAATTTGACGGTAATAATATTTTCTATATTTATAACGGCACTATTGATAACTCAGTTAGAAGAACAGATTTTACATCCTTAGGTGAAGGAACAAAAATTGCTTCTAGTAAAACCAATCCAAACGAAATTTTATTAAATGGCGACTACGTTTATTATTATTCATATGCAGCATCTGCCGTAAGTAGCGCTGGATTCTATAAAGTAAAGAAAAACGCTACTGGAGATGGCACACAAGAATTATTAGTAGGTTATGATTCAAAATATTATGGATCAAATCTATCTATATCTGATGCTGGTTATTTATATTTCTTAAATTACATTCCAAAATTGACATTTGGTGACGCTCACTATTATCAACTTAATTTAAGTAAGAAAACAGTTACAAAAATTAATTAAATCGTATTTAAAAAAAAGAATCATCTTTGGGCAGTAGCTAATAACTGCAACGAGAAGATTTTTTTATTATTGCAAATATTAAAAATTTAATACTTTGTATTACTAAAAAGAGGTTTTTGAAAAACCTAATTTTTCTTGTAGGTTTTTGGAAAACCTGATATTATAGTTTTGGGAGGAAAAACCAAATGGAAAAAACAAATATAAATGTTCACGAGTTATTAACTAAAATTAATAGAATGACTAACAAAGAATTTTCTAAAGAAATATTATTTATTACTTATTTATTAAAGGAAAATCCGTATAATGATGATTTCAAGATTGTTAAACATTATTGGTTTGAATCAAATGATTTTGTAAATGACTGGAAGAGAGTCTTTGAATTACTAGATGATTATAGTGAAAAAGGGAATGGTATTCTACGCGATTTGATTATTGATGCTGAAAAAACAATAATGTTCTATTTAGGAGAACACGCTAAGGAAAATAGTACTTTATATAGAATTGTAATGGAGCTTGTTAATTCTGCTACAACTAAAGAATTGCGAGAATTGTTATTAAAATACTTTGATGATGAAAGAAGTAGAGAAATGCTTTCCACTTCTTCTAGTGTGGTAAAACTATCAAAGAGATTATTATCCATTCATCACGGTGAATCAGTTCTTGACTTATGTTCCGGTAAAGGCAGGTTTTTAAGTTCAATTAACGAAACTGATGATTTAACAGGTATTGAAATTAATAATGATAATTTAAAAGATGCTTATTTATATTGTTTACTAAATGGTATTCAACCAATTTTATCTCATCAAGACGCTTTAACATTTGGCGGGAAAAGATTTGATAAAATATTTTGCGAATATCCATGGGGATATACGTATAATCGTCCTCTTCAATCGTTAGGATGCGAAAAATGGAGTCCACTTCCAATTAAAGACCTTAAGAGATCGATGACTTCATGGCTTTTTATAGCAAAAGCACTTTCGCTTTTAGAAAAAAACGGTGTTGCGGTTATACATTGTAACGATGGAGCGTTATTCTCAACTTACGAAAGAGATGTTAGAAAACTAGCTATTAATAATGGATTAATTAAGGCTGTTATTTCGATGCCACAAAGAATGCATTATTCTACAGGAGTTAGTTCTTCTATTTTAATACTTTCTTATGGAAATAAATCAGTTAGATTTATTGATGCTTCATCTTTTGGAGTTGTTGATCCACAAACAAAATGTAAAGTACTTGGAGATGAAGACATTAAAAAGATTATTGCGTTATTAAATTCAGATGTTCAAAATGAACGTGCTGTAACAATAAATAACAATAAAATTGAAGAATCATATTTAAATGTTGCTAGATACTTACAACCAACCATCGCCCCCGTTACTGTCAAGCACGGAAAAAAATTAGAGGATGTTATCGACTTGCTCATACAAAGTGTAGTTGCTAATTCCTCTTTCTTGACAGATGATTCGTTAACAGGAATTAAGGTTTTATCTAGTTCTGATATAAAAGACGGAACTGTAGATATTGCTAAACTTCCATATTTATCAAAAGATGGGCTTTCATCTCTTCCCAAAAACTGGGACAAATTTATTCTCCAAAACGGAGATGTTGTTATGACAAACAAATCAACAGTTATTAAATCTGCGATTGTTGATATTAACGGTGAAAAAGTCGTTTTGTTTGGTTCGTTGTATGGAATAAGAGTAAAGCTCAACCAAATGCTCCCTGCATATTTGTGTACTTTTATAAACAGCAATGCTGGTCAAATGCTTTTAAAAACTATTCAAACCGGAACAGTTATTTCTATGATTACTAGATCAAATCTTAAAAATCTTGTTGTTCCATGTCCAGACATTCTTGAACAAGCTAAAGTGTGTGAAAACATTTCAATCATTCTTGAAATGATAAGAGATTCAAAAGAAAGAATTATTAAACTTCAGAAGACTTACGAAAGTTCATTTGATGAATTATTAACGGAGGAATAATTGTGGAACAACGTTTAACCCAAAGCCAAATTTCAAACATCTTTATCGAATTTGAAAAGCAAGCTAGAGAAGCGAATGCCAAAGGAACTATTTTTGAATTTCTTAAGGCTCACAATATCCCTTTTGATGATATAGATGAATGTAACTATAACAAATCTACCATTAGACTACTTATTGCAGGTCAATCTGATGTTAAAAGGGAACACATTTTCGGAATATTAAAAAAACTTGGAATTGATAAAAACAGGGTTGATATGATATTGGATTATGATGATTTAAAAAAAGTTAAATGGAATGATATACAATATTCATCAAAATATTCTGATGTTGTGTTTGGCGCATGCCCCCACAGCGTAATCGGAAAAGGCGACTACAGCTCCGTTATTTCTAGAATGGAAAGAGAAGAAGGGTGGCCCAATCCTGTAAGAGCATCTGCAAATGAAGCGTTGAAATTTTCCCAAAACTCATTACTAAACGCTTTGCGTGAAACAGAATTTTATAAAAAAGAGCTATCAAAATATTAACAAAATCAATTTTGTTTCTAAATTAAGTAGCACATATAGTGACATTAAAAGTTATAGAATCTTGATTAGATAATGATATACAAGAGAGAGTAAGAGTGAAAAAACAAATACATTTTCACAGGATTCATAAGTTATAGAAACAATTAAAAATTAGATTTTTATATGTTAAACTTTAATTACAGATTTTAGGAGTAGGATATGCCAAATATTGACGGTGAAATTACAGAGCTAGAATTAGAAAACAAATTAATTGAGCAGCTCCGTTTGCAATTCCATAGTTCAGACATGGAAGATGCTTTTGTGCGTGTCCACAACGATAATCAACTATATCAAAATCTTAGAAAACAAATAGATAGATTCAACGGAATCATCTTGTCTGATTCTGAATTCAGACGTTTAGTTAACTCATTAGAATCCGCAAGTACTGTTTATAGAGCTGCTAAGAATTTAAGACAAATGCAAACTATCACAATGGATGATGGAACAAAGAAAAATATCAAAATCTTTGAAAAGAACGATTGGTGTAAAAACATTGTGCAAGTTGCTCATCAAATTAATCAAACGGGCGAGTTCTTAGGTAGATTTGATGTGACTATTCTCGTTAATGGTTTGCCACTAGTTCAAATTGAACTAAAAAAGAATGGTGTTTCTGTGAACGAAGCTTTTGGGCAAATCGAAAGGTATAGGAGAACCGTTTATAAAGGTTTATTTAAATATATTCAGTATTTTGTTATTTCAAATGGATCTGTTACTAAATATTTTGCAAATTCTGATAGACCGTTTAAGAAGGAAAATCTATTTATATGGTCTGATCCTAATAATGTTGCTGTTAATAAGCTTCATGAATTTGCGGCAGATAGGCTAACTAAATGTAATATTTGTAAAACAATTTCTCACTATGTTGTTTTAAATGAAACTGAGAAGGATTTAATGATACTAAGGCCATATCAAGTTTGGGCTGTTGAAGGCTTAATGTATAGGGCACTCAACACTAAGAATAATGGATTTGTATGGCATACAACCGGTAGCGGTAAGACTCTTACATCATTTAAGCTTGCTCAATGTTTAAGGGATACAGGCAAATATAATAAAGTTGTTTTCTTAGTCGATAGAAGAGACTTAGATAGACAAACAATAAGAAATTTTAATTCATTTGAAAAAGATGCTGTAGTAAAGATTGATGACGGTGAAGATTTATATAATGCATTTAAAGATTCTTCAACAAAGATGATTACTACAACAATTCAAAAAATGAGCAATCTTTGTAAAAATGAAAGATTCATTGATGCCGTGGAGCAAAACAGAGATAAAGTCATCTTTATTATTGATGAATGTCATAGAAGTAATTTTGGTGAAATGAGAAAGCACATCTTAAGAGCATTTCCTGATGCTCAGATGTTTGGCTTTACTGGCACTCCTATCTTTCCTGAAAATATGAACGCCACAGGATTGACTACAGAAATGATTTTTGGTGGTAAACCAGTCCATTCTTATAAAATCAAGGACGCCATTAATGCTCATATGGTTCTTGGATTCAATGTTCAATATTTTAGAACACTACGTTTGGTACAAAAAGTTAAAGATGAGCAAGTAGAGGCCATAGATTCAGAAGAATTAGTTAATGCCCCAGAACGTATTAGTAATATTGTAAGTCATGTTTTCGACTCATATAATAACCTTACTGTTCATCATAAGTATAACGCTATTTTTGCTGTTTCAAGCATTGATTTATTAATGCGATATTATGATGAATTTGCTAAACAAAATAAAGAAGTTGATAAAAACAAGAAGTTAAAGATAGCAGCCATATTCACATATGCTCCAAACGATATAGATACAGAAGAAGTGGGAGTAGATCAACCAATAGCTCAGCAAAACCTTCAAAGAGTGATGAATGATTATTCAAACACTCTCTCTAGTGGAAAAAAGTATTCTATAACTAATTGTTCTGAGTATTTTGAAGATGTTAGAGAAGCTTTTAGAAATGGCGATATAGACTTAATCCTTGTTGTCAATATGATGCTTACTGGATATGACTCTAAAAGAATTAATACTTTATTTTTAGACAAGTCGTTGAAATATCACGGTCTTATACAAGCATTTTCTAGAACAAACAGATTAGAGTCATCTACTAAGCAATTTGGCAATATTGTTTGCTATAGAACAACACCTAAGGATGTTAAAGATGCTGTAGAACTTTATTCTAAGGAAGATCACAATGTTGTTTTGATGAAAAAGTTTGAGGAGTATCTCCAAGATTTTAGAAACGCTTTGAAATTTTTAAGAGAGCACACCTTATCTCCTGACGATGTTGATACTCTTCAAGGTGATACTGCAAAAATTGAATTTATTAATAGATTCAGAAAAGTTGCTAAGTGTCTAATTATGCTTCAAAACTTCTGTGAGTTTTCGTTCCCAATTACATTAAAAGATGATATTACTCCTGATGAATATAATTCTTTCAAGTCAAAATATCTTGAAATATATAACGAATTCAAAAAGAATCCAGCGAAAGTATCTGTGGTGGCTGAGGTTGAATTTGATATTGAACTCGTCCAAACTGATAGAGTCGATGTTGACTATATCTTAAACCTTTTAAGGAAAGCAAATGAGAGCAGTTCTGGCACTAAAATTATTGATGTTAGTACAATTGTTAAAGTTCTTAGAAGATCAACTGATCCAGTGTTGATGAGCAAGAGAGAGCTCCTTGAATTATTTATTGTGAATGTTTTTCCTACTTTGCCAGAGGGCGCTTCGGTAGATGAAGAACTAGCAAAATTTATGGAAAATAGAAGAGAAGTGGAGATTGTTAAAAAATCTGAAGAAACTGATATTCCAATGGAAGAATTAAAAAAACTACTCTCAAGGTATGATTATTTTCAAACGATAGATAATGCGGATATCAAAACGCTATTGAATAAAAAAGTAAAAAATAAATTTAAAGAAAAGCATCCTGATTATAATATAATCAAAGCCAATAATGAATTAATGAAAAATATAAAAGAATGGGTTGCAACGATTTGTGAAAAATACTCAGTTTACTAGGAGTTAAATATATGGCAATAGATAAAGACGAATTATTATCAAAACAACAAAATGAAGTAGATTCCAAATTATGGGCGATGGCTAATAATCTTCGCGGCAATATGGATGCTAGTGAATTTAAGAATTATATCCTAGGCCTCATTTTCTACAAGTTTCTTTCTGACAAAATTACCAAAACAATTAATGATGAATTAGTAGATGATGGTTTGACATTTGCAAAGGCGTGGAAAGACGAATCAATGCAAGATGATATTAGAGAACTTGCTAGAAATGTTATTGGTTATTTTTTAGAGCCGCAGTATTTATTTAATTCTTTTGTTAATAAAATAAACGTCAATGATTTCACTGTAGAAGATTTAAAAGAAGGTATTAAAGCCATTGTTAATTCTACGATTGGTTCAGAATCACAAGACGACTTTGCTGATTTGTTTGATGATATGGATCTAGATGACAACAAATTAGGTAAAGGTGAAGCTGAAAGAAGTAAATTAATAGGCAAAATAATCTTACAAATCAAAGATTTAAACTTAGATATTTCAGAAACTAACTTCGATATTCTTGGCCATGCTTATGAATATTTAATTGGTAAATTTGCTGCTTCAGCAGGCAAGAAAGCTGGAGAGTTCTATACTCCTGCTCAAGTATCTGAATTATTAGCAAGAATTGTTACATTAGAAAACAAGAATCTTAAAACAGCATATGACCCAACATGTGGTTCTGGTTCATTACTTTTAAGAGTTAGAAATAATGTTGAAAATCCAGCGAGTATTAAACTTTATGGACAAGAAATGGTTACAACCACCTATAACTTAGCAAGAATGAACATGCTTCTGCATGGTGTTGATTACGAAAAATTTAGTATTGCTAACAACGACACATTAAATAGTCCAAGTGAAAAACACGCAGGATTAAAGTTTGATGCAGTGGTCGCCAATCCTCCTTATTCCGCTAAATGGGAACCAGAAGGAAGAGAAGATGATCCTAGATTTAATGGATATGACGGTAAGTATGCTCCTGCTTCTAAAGCAGACTATGCTTTCGTTCAACACATGATTTATCACTTAGCTGATAGTGGAACTCTTGCTGTTGTTTTACCTCATGGTGTTCTCTTTAGAGGAGCGGCAGAAGAAGTTATCAGAACTAAAATAATCAGGGATTATAACTTATTAGATGCGGTCATTGGTTTGCCTGCCAACTTATTCTTTGGTACATCGATTCCTACATGTATTCTTGTCATGAAGAAATGTAGAAACAATTCAGACAATGTTGTCTTTATTGATGCATCTAAATATTTTGAAAACGGCAAGAATCAAAATTATTTAAGAGAAGAAGATATTCAAAGAATCCTTAATGCATATAAAGAAAGAAAAGACATCGATAAATTTATGCATGTTGCTTCTTTAGATGAAATTAAAGAAAACGAATACAACCTTAATATTCCTCGTTATGTTGACACATTTGAAGAGGAAGAACCAATTGATATCCACGCTGTTATGGCAGAAATAAAAGAGCTTGAATCTAAGAGAGATGAACTTGATAAAGAAATTGAGAAATATCTCAAGGAGTTAGGTCTTTAATGGAAAAAAATAAGAAAAACAAAATCCCCAATGTTCCTAATTTGAGATTTCCTCTATTTTTTAAAGAATGGACTAAAGGGAGACTAAAAAGTATTTGCTCTATTAACCCTAAGAATAATTATTTGATTCCTGATAGCTTCCTCTATATTGATTTGGAATCAGTTAAAAGCGGAATACTTACTAAAGAACAAGTGATTGACAAAAATGATGCCCCGTCAAGGGCACAAAGATGCTTAGAATACAATGACATTCTTTATTCTTGTGTTAGACCATATCAACACAACAATTACATATATAGGCAACAAAATCATGCTGTTGCATCAACCGGGTTTGCAGTTTTAAGGAACCAATTATCCAGTGATTTTTTATATTGTTTAATTGATTCTAAACAATTTGAAAACAAAGTGCTGAATCGATGCACAGGAACAAGCTATCCCGCCATTAACACTACTGACTTGGGCAATATTGAGATTTTTTATCCTGAACAAAATGAGCAAGAAAAAATTGGGGGCTTTATTTATCTTTTAAACAAAAGGATTGAAACTCAAAACAAAATCATTGAGAAGCTTGAATCCTTAAAAAATGGAATTAAAGAAAGAATATATTTATTTGGCAAAGAAAAGGAATCTTTCGCAAAAATACTTCACGAAAAAACTGAGAAAAGTACAACGCAGAACCAGTATCCCGTTCTAAGTTCAACAGTAAAAGGGTTGTTTTTACAAAGCGAATACTTTGATAGATCTGTTGCAAGTGAAAATAATATTGGTTATAAAGTCGTTAAAAAAGGGCAGATTATTATTAGCCCGCAAAACTTGTGGATGGGCAATTTAACTATTAACGAGAAATACGAGAATGGAATAGTCTCCCCATCGTACAAAATTTATGAGATTGATAAAAAATATAGCGGAAAATATATTTATTGGCTTTTAACTAGCAAGAGATCATTTTTCAATTATAGTTTGGTATCAGAACAAGGCGCAAGCATCGTAAGACGCAACTTAAATCTTGATGCATTTATGGATTTGTGTCTTCCTGTCATCAGTGATATAAACACGCAACAAAAAATAGAAGAACTAATTGATTCAGTAGAGACAAAAATAAATGCAGAAAAGAAGAGAGAAACTTTGCTAAATCAGCAGAAATTATTTCTCTTAGCTAATTTGTTTATATAAATAAGTTATTCAATAAATAAGATTTCTGAATATTAAATTTTTCCAGGACCGTTCTTTCGTTTTTTATTTTCTCATCAAGAACAGAGATAACATTTATTAAATTATTGATTTCTGTTTCGCTTTTAATCGGAATTCTTCCCTTACAAAAATCATCTGGACTAACAGCCATTCTTTCATACACTGTGCCTTGTTGATATTTAAGAATCCTCTTGATGAACGATTCACTTGTCAAATATAAAGATAAATAATAAGGGTCAATGTTTTCAACTTCAAAAGTCACGTATATTGGAGAAAAAATTGCGTCCCCATAATTATTTAAGCATATGACTCTAAATTTTAAGTTTGCGGGATTGTAGCATATATCATTCAGTTTGGTTATTTTATAATTTTTATCTTCATTCTTAACCAAAAAGTCCCTATCGTATCTATCTGTTTTTGGACATATTCCTTCTTTTGATAAAGTAACGTGTTCATATCCTTCACCTTTTTCAGAATAAGACTTTCTTTCCCTAAGATATTTGGTTAATCGGGCAGAGTTTGCTGAGTTTTTAAAAAACGAATCAATTATGCCTTTTCTAAGAGTAGACAAATCTTCAATGATTTTGCTTTGAGTATCGATACGTACATCAATCAATGTTAAAAATTCAGCTATTTTGTATTGCTCTTTTAATGAAGTAATGTATACATTTATCGATTCTATGGTAGATGAAGTAAGACTAGGGACTCCGGTTGAGGAATTATATTTTTTCCAATTAATCGTCTGAAATAAATAATAAATATATTTAGGAGAAAAACCTTTATTTATAACAGAGTAAAACAAAGTATCAACAGTCCAAAAAGGTTTATCAAAATAGAATGGTTTGTCAATTGTCCCTTTTCTTCCAATTCCTACACTTTCTTTATCATATAAAAATGAATTTGTTCTGCCAATTATCCCGCCTGTTCCGTAAATGTTATATTTTCCATTATCGCAACAAACATTTTTTTGATTCTGTCCACTTTTGATTTTTAAACACTTTCCGATTTTTGTTTTTTGATAGTTAGCTTCAAAACCAGAAAATCTCAAATTAGGAACATTAAAGAATCAAGTTTCCTTATATTTTTCATCTGTTTTTAGAATATGTTGACTATATAAGGAGGAAATTAAATATGGTCATTAAAGACATTGCTGTCTTATGGAAAGACAACAAAAAACAATTCGTTAAAGAATCGACGTATTCTGCCTATTGTCTTTTATTAACGAATCACATCATTCCCTATTTTGGGAATAAAGAAGAGTTGGTAGAGGAGGAAGTCCAACGTTTCGTGTTTGATTCACTTGCTAGTGGATTAAGCGAAAAAACTATTAAGGACATTATCGTTGTTCTTAAAATGATTCAGAAATATGGAGCAAAATACAAATTGATGAATTTAAATCAAATCGATGTTGTATTCCCTGCTCATGCTTCAAAAAAAGAATTAGAAATTATGTCTAAAGGTAATCAAAAGAAACTATTTGAATATCTAAAGAACAATTTTTCTTTCAAGAATCTGGGAATAGTCATTTGCTTATGTACTGGATTAAGAATCGGAGAACTCTGTGCTCTTAGATGGCGGGACTTTGATATGGATGAAAATGTTGTCAAAGTCAGACATACAGTTCAAAGAATCTATGTAGTGGATGAAGAGGTTCGTTATACAAAAATAGTGGTGAATGAACCCAAAACAAAAGAATCTAATCGCGATATTCCGTTATCAAGTGAGCTTCTTAAAATAGTGAAGCCATTAATGAAAGTGGTTAACCAAGATTTTTATGTTCTAAGTAACGATATAAATCCGATTGAACCAAGAACTTACAGAAATTATTACAAACGAATTATTGAGAAATTAGGTATTCCCTATTTGAAATTTCACGGATTAAGACATAGCTTTGCCACTAGATGCATTGAATCTAAAAATAGTGTTAAAACTGTGAGCGTAATTCTTGGCCACTCAAACATTACAACAACAATGAATTTATACGTTCATCCAGACAATCACGAAAAGAAGCGCTGTATTGAGAAGATGCTTAAAGACATATTATAAAAACTAATTTATATAATCCTTTGCTCTTATATATTATAAATTACCAAAATTGGTGTTGTTTTCTGCTGCAAAAATTGTATATTTAAGATGTAAATAACAGGAGGAAAAAAGTGAAGTGAAAAAACTATTTAGTGCATTATCCGCTATTGTTTTATTTTCATTACTATGCAGTGGTGTATTAGCTAACATTGGTAGATTTTTTGCTTGGTTTTTTGCTCTTCAATATTCTCAACCAGAGACATCGATTGCCGGCGGAATCATAGTAAGGATATTAACTTTTGTTGTTTCATATAGTTTGGTTGGGATCATCTTTAATGTTCTTGGATGGTTTAATAGCAAAGCTATGTCGATTGTGTATTTTGTTGTTTCGACCTTGATTAGTTTTGCTCTTGCCTATCTGGTATGGACTATCGAACAATACATTTTAATTATAGGAATTATATTTGGCATCATTGCTATTTTTGCAATCGCCTTTTTAATTGTTTGGTTCGCATTTCTTCGAAAGAAACTTGTTTGGAATGATAGATGAAATCTCATCAAATCAAGCTGAGATTTTAGGTGAGGTTACTGGAGGTACGATAGCGAAAGCTTGATAAAAATTTATATGGATAACACAAAAATAAATCAAAAAGAACTAAAAAATATTAAGAATAATCTTCATACAACATTCTCTAAGTATAGCAATCAATACGATGTAACTACCTATGTAGAAAGTAAAATGAGAAAATTTTTGTTTTCATCATTGTACACAAATAGAAGATGTGAAGATATATTCAATGAAGCATTAAAAGAAATTGAAGAAGACGTAAACAAAAAATACAACATAATTGCAAGACAAATAAATGACTATATAGAGGAAAAAGAAAAAATCTTTTACGACGGAACAAATACTCACGAATATTCTGACAATGATCTTGGTCACCTCGCTGTTGGGGCTGGAGCAGGACTAACAGCTGCAATAATTTTTAGTGGTCCAGTTGGCTGGCTTATTGGAATTGGCGCTGGAATTGCTGCATTATATAACTCAGTTCAAAAGAAAAACACATTAATTAAAAACATAATGAATGTGTCTACCAAACTAAACGATAAAGCAATTTCAATGCTTGAGAAAGCACTTGATGAAATAATTATTCCGGATCCAATATTAATTGACGAAATACCAATCGATGACCTTTTTAGTTCGGACAACGACGAAAGTTCATTGACTCAAGAACAAAAAGACACAAAACATTTTTTAGAAAAGCGAGGTATTCAATATTTAATTCACTTTTCTGATAGTAGAAATTATGAATCAATCAAAAAGAACGGAATTATTTCTATTAATGAAGGGAAAAGAAGAGGTGTTTACATTAAAGTTTTTGATAACAATATAAGTGCCAAACAAGTTGAGAAAAAACACTCAATACAAAGAGAAGATTACATATCTTTATCTATTTCAACCATAAATGAAGATCTCTTGTGGAGCTATAAATGGAATAATGGTTTAAAAGAAGTGGTCGTTTTCAAAATCGACGCATCAATCCTTTGGAAAGAAAAAAATGACATTATTTTCTGTGATAGAAACGCATCTACAAGTACTGTCAAGTCAGGTAGAACTATTAAAGACTTTGAAAACATGTTTGTCGAAGAGATTAAATATACATCAACGCAAGGAAAGTCATATGACAACAATAGGAAAAGAGATGGAATTCCAGATAACATTACAACTAATCCTGGAGCAGAAATATGGTTTCGTGATTCGATAGATTACGATAAATACATAAAATATTGTTATAAATATTAAAATCGATATGGCAAAGAAAATAGTATTTTTTGTTAATGGCAACAACTGTGTAGAGGAAGTAATTATTGATTTTCATTATGTGAAAGGAATGGCATTTTCTCAAAGAGTCAAATGTGCAGATTCATTAGCGGAGTCAATTAAAAACAGATATCCAGAATTCAATCACCTTGAGATTTCAACAAAGTCAAGAAATGAACTAGGTAAACAACTATCTGCGTTTAATCTAATGTACGAGGGCCATCCCGTTGAATCAATTTTCCAATCATCGAAAGTATTTGAAAACAATGTACAATTTGGTTTTTTAATTAATTCAAACCCTTTAAACGCAAAAAAATTTATAAATGAGAATCGGTCGGGTAATTTAATAAAATTCAAGTATAAAGATGTAATTTATCCAATCAATCCTCAAAGTGCGTTTTATGATTGGGTTTATATTAAGGCATTGCATAATTCTGAATACGCAATTGCTGTAACCAACTACAGTATTTTTTCAGATATAGAATTTAACTATAAAAAAAGCATAAATTGTCAAGCTAGAGCAGCAGCAATATATGTTTCTATTGTGAGACAAAATAAGATTAATTATTATTTGTCTGATTTTGAAAATTTTAAACAAATATATCAACAAATAGAGAAGGAACAACTATCGCTTTTTGATTGAATCCATTTTAGTAATATATGGGAACAAATAAAATCATATTTCAATATATTATTGTAAATAATTTGATATAATAACTAATACCTATGAAAACTAAGAAAAATAAAGATAGACAAGAGAAATCATATGGCAATATAGTGTTGTCTGCAATTATTATTATCACTATTCAAGTCTTGTTAGTGGCTCTTTTATCTTTCTTTGTCTATTTTAATGTTTTAGGTATTAGAGACTATGTCTTAAATAAAGACAATATCTATATTATCTTCATTCTCCTATTAGTGATGGTAATAGGAAATATATTCTTTATCTCTAGATATTCTAAGAAATTAATCAAAGTTAAATCTAAGACAGATTTAGCAAGTGCCGAATTATTAGGTAATGGTATTGATGAAGCATATACCCAAGGTAAACTTGGATTAATAGTAGTGGATAGAGATAGAGATCACTATGTCATTATTTGGGCGAATACATTCTTACTTAATAGATATACAGGATTAGGTAAGACTCTTATTAATTCTGATATCACAGAAGTATTTCCAGGTATATCTACATCAATAGATGAAGAATTCCATATTAGTGATGAACACTACTACTATAAAGTAAAATATTTCGCAGATTCAGGACTATTTATCTTTATTGATGAAACAGATAATAGAGACCTAAGAAATAAATATGATAATGAAGCATTAGTCATAGGCACTATTAGGATCGATAATTATCGTAATGACTATAGACTTAGAGGTAATATCTCTACACTTAGTGAAATTAAAAGGGTTATTGCCTTATATTTCCAAAAATATCAAGTATCCATTACTCAAACTCAAGAGGATTCTTTTGAACTTATATTCTCAAATGAATCACTTCAAGATTTAATTAACGATCAATTCTCCATCTTAGATGAAGTTAAAAAAGTAGATAAGGAAAACCTTACCAACTTAGTAACTATATCTATAGGTGTCGCTACTGGTATTCCTAATGTTCCTAAATTACAAGAAATGTGTAATGAAGCACTTAGAGAAGCTCTAGCTAGAGGAGGAGACCAAGCAGTAATAAGTGTCTTTGGTAAGAACTTAAAATTCATTGGTGGAAGAACATTATCTAAATCTAGTGCTAATAACGCGAATACAAGAAGTGATGCTGATGATATCTTATCCACTATTGAAGGTAGTGAAGAAATATTTATCATGGGACATAAAAATACAGACTTAGATGCCTTTGGTAGTGCAGTAGGTGTCTATGCTATGTGTAAATATAAAAATAAAAACGCTAGAGTTGTTTTTGATAAAGCGTTATCAAATGAAGATGTTAAGAATTTTGTCCTATCTGATTTTGGTCTAAATAGTGAAGTACTAATTTCACCAAAAGACGCTCTTAAGATTGCCAAAGAAAGAACAAATGTTTTATTAATAGTTGTGGACGTATCTAGTAGAGATATGGTTATATCTCCAGAATTATTAGATGTATATAAGATACATATCTTAGTGATTGATCACCATCAACCAGGTGCAGACACTAGACGTATTGAAAATCCTATGTTCTCCTTTATTAATCCTACAGCATCAAGTGCTAGTGAAATGGTCGCTAATTATATTAAATATGCTACTGCAAATCCAAAAATTAAAGTTGAACCAAGATTTGCTACCGCTATGCTAGCGGGTATTCTTCTTGATACCGACAATTATGTAAGAGATACAACAACTCCTGCTACCTATGAAGCAAGTATGTTCCTTAGGGAAAATGGAGCGGATAACCAAAAAGCTGCTAAATTACTCGTAGGTGGTAAAGAAGAATTTATGTTATTAAATAAATATTTATCACAAATGAGAATAGTATCTCCTGGTATAGCATATGTTCTTGTTGATGAAGGAGATGAACCAGTTAAAGATGAACTCCTTTCTAAGATTGCGGATAACTTAGCAAGAATTAGAGATATTAAAGCAAGCTTTGTTTTAGGCCTTGTTGGTCAAAGAAATAAAACATTAGTAAAAATATCATCTCGTAGTGATGGCACTATTAACGTTGGTAAATTTATGCAAATGCTTGGAGGCGGCGGAAGATTTAACGCTGCAGCAGGTGTTTGGAGTGATGTTTCTTTAAAAGAAAAAGAAAAAGAATTATTAAAAGTAATTAACGAAAGTATAGATTTATGTAAGAGTAACATTAAGGAGGAAAAATAATATGAAGATTATCCTTTTAAAAGATGTCAAAAACGTTGGTAAAAAAGGTCAAAAAGTCACTGTTAGTGATGGTTATGGCGCTAATTATTTAATTCCTCATGGTCTTGCGGTATTAGAGACCACGCATTCTAACAATGTCTTAGAAAAAGAAAAAGAAGCTGAAAGAATTAAACAAGAAAATTTAAAGCAAGAAGCTCTTAAAATCCAAGAGCAATTAAAATCTATTACTCTTGTGTTTTTTGCCCCATCAGGTAAAGATGGAAGAATGTTTGGATCAATATCCACTAAACAAATAGAAGAAGATTTAAAATCAAAACATAACATTGTTATTGATAAAAGAAAATTCCTAGAAAAATATGCCTTAAATTCATTTGGATATCATCGACTTGATATCGAATTATATAAAGGTGTAATAGGAACTGTAGTCGTAGAAATTAAAGAAAGGGAGCTTTAATATGGCCAAACAAAAAATATCATTTGATTTACCAAGTAATATTGATGCAGAAAAAGCCGTATTAGGCGCGATGATTGTTGATACATCTATTCTTTATCGATTTCTTGCTAGACTTAGTGAAGATTGCTTCTATCCAGATAATTCCCCTAACCAATTAGTGTTTAAAGCAATGAAGCGTCTTGATGATGCTAAGATTCCTTGCGATGTTCAAACTATTACTGATGAATTAATTAGATCAAAAGAATTAGAGCTTATTGGAGGACCTGAATATCTTTTAGAATTAAGTGAAACTCCAATTGCCTTAACTAATATTGAAGAATATCTTCGTATTGTCTTAGACCACAAATTATTAAGAAATTATTTAGTGGCCCTTAAAAATGTTATCGTTTCTTATCAAACGGAAAAGATTAATGATATAAGTGAATTTGTCGCTGAAGCAGAAAGAACACTTAATGATATAAGTGAAGAAAGACGTGTAGGCGATTTTAGAAGAGTAGAAGAAATCGCTAAAGAAGTAAAAGGATTAATCGAAGAACAAAGAAA
>AUXO017728314.1_pt1 | contig 19933 bp, 18 predicted proteins | sample 768731 | NCBI WGS metagenome assembly AUXO01 (sample SAMN02715735, study PRJNA202380) | gut metagenome | biome: sheep rumen | host: Ovis aries | place: New Zealand: Palmerston North
CTTTTCTCAAATAAAGAGTGATTTAACTGCCTTATTTCTTGCATACTTCTTATCAGTAAAGTATAATTTCAAGTGATTTATAATAGTAATTAGAGGAACATATGGTCATCATTTCTGCAGCAGGTATTTCTAAATCATTTGGCATTAACGAAGTACTTCGCGATGTCAATATAAACTTACAATCAAATGATCGTATTGGTGTTGTTGGACAAAATGGAAGTGGGAAAACAACCTTGATGCGAATTTTATCTGGAATTGAACATCCTGATAATGGCATTATCTCTTTCGCCAAAGGAACAACCATTGGATATTTGGCACAGCAAGACATGTTAATTGGCGAAGGAACCATTTGGGGCGAACTGGAGGCAGTTTACGCTTCTGTTTTTCAAATGGAAAAAAAGCTTCGTTTATTAGAAGTTGAATTATCTGAATCCCATGATAATCAATTTCAGTTTTCTAAGCTTTCGGAAGAATATGATAGACTCCTCAATATGTATGAAGAATCGGGTGGCTATTCGTGGAAGAGCATGGTCACTGGAGTTCTCAATGGTCTCGGTTTTAAGCAAGAACAATATGATCGGTCTATCAACTCCTTAAGCGGCGGTGAACGGACTAGACTTTATTTGGCCAGATTACTGCTTCAAAAACCAGATGTTCTATTATTGGATGAGCCAACAAACCATCTAGATATGGAATCATTATCCTGGCTTGAAAATTACCTTACCTTCTACCGCGGTTCTGTTATGGTTATTTCTCATGATAGATATTTCCTGGATCATGTTTGCAATGGAATAATTGAGATAAGCTCTGGAACTTCAGAGCAATATAAAGGTAATTACACTCATTACATTGCACAAAGAACAGAACGTTATGAATCTCGTCTTCGGGCATATACACTTCAGCAAAAAGAAATAGAACGCCAAGAAGCCATAATCGCCCGTTATAGAATGTATAATCGAGAAAAATCTATTAAAGCAGCCGAGAGCAGAGAAAAAGCACTTGATAGAATCGAAAAACTCGAAAAACCTGCTTCAGAAAAATCCATTCGGTTTCGATTCTCTGCCAAAAGGAGAACTGGCGAAGAAGTCATATTAGTTGAAAACTTGGAAAAAAGTTTTGATAACAGAACCCTTTTTTCTCATCTTAACCTTCGTATTCGTACAGGTGAAAGATGGGCAATTATTGGCCCAAATGGTATAGGGAAAACAACATTTATTCGTATTTTAGCAGGCGCAGAAGCCCCTGACCATGGAAGCGTTTCATTTGGGTCTAATGTGGATATTGGTTATTACGATCAGCATCAAAGCACCCTCCACCCTAATAAAACAGTCATCGATGAGATATGGGATAGATTTCCTACTATGACCCAAACAGATATTCGAAGCGTCTTGGGTATGTTTCTCTTTACCGGTGATGATGTATTTCAAACAATAAATACCCTCTCTGGGGGAGAAAAAGGAAGAATTGCTTTGACCGCTCTAATGCTTGAAAAGGATAATTTATTACTTTTAGATGAGCCTACGAATCATCTGGATATGGAATCACGAGAAGTATTAGAAGAAGCCCTATCTGATTTTCCTGGAACAATTATTACCGTATCTCACGATCGATATTTCATTAATAGAATTGCAGATCACATTTTAGAAATGACTCCTAATGGCATTACAATTTATCTTGGCAATTACGATGATTATCTTGATAAAAAAAATGCTCCATTTGAGTCTCCATCAGTAGTTACTAAAACTAAGACCATGATTGATAAAGAAAGGCGCAAAGAAAAAAACAACCGTCAATTTGTCAAAAAACTAAAGTCGGATTTAGACTCAATCGAAAAATCTATAATAGATAAAGAAAATAGAATTCAATTTTTAGAGCAATGTATGGCTGATAATACCTTATACAGCAATCCTCAGAAAGTAGAAGAAATACAAAAAGAATATGCCCTTTCAAAACAAGATCTTCTTTTGTTATACACACAATGGGAAGAAGCGGAATCTGCCTTTCAAAATGCAGAAAAACAGCTGAAAGGAGAATAATATGCTGTTTATTGGAATTTGTGGTGCCAGTGGCAGTGGTAAATCCACTTTAGCTCAAGAATTAGCCACCATGGTTAATAAAAGTATTCTAATTATTAACCAAGATGCTTATTATTTTGACCATCCTGATTTAACTTTTGAAGAAAAATGTCATCTAAATTATGATGAACCTAGTATTTTCGACCATGACCTTTTGCTTTCTGATATTGATGTTTTAATGAATGGAGGGCGGATCTTACGAAAGCGCTATGATTATTCATTACACTGTCGAAATGATTCTACAGACGAGTATCTAGGTCCTCAAGATGTTATCATTTTGGAAGGCATCCATGCATTTTATGACGCTCGATTACGGGCTCGTATGGATTTAAAACTTTATATGCATGTTGAATCAGATATATGCCTACTTCGCCGAATTCAAAGAGATATCATAGAACGTGGTAGAGATATAGATAGTATTTCTGCTCAATATTTAGCTACTGTTAAGCCCATGTTTGATCAATATATTCGGAATTACGAGCAATATGCTGATGTTATTGTAGCGGGCGGCGGAAAAGATGCAAAAATTACAGAAATACTAGCTGGATATATTAATAATGATCTTCATCTATATAGGGGAACAAAGCGGCTACGATAATATAAAAAAGGCACTTCATGGATTATAGTCCACGAAGTGTCTTTTTTTCGGACTGTAAAAGTATATTTGATTTCATGATTTAACACGGATTCGTACTAATGCGCGTTGTAATTTTGCTTCTGCAAGCATCAATTCTTTCTTGTCTTGTTTTGATGCAGCGATCCTTTCTTCGGCAACTTGTTTTGCGCGCTTAGCACGTTCAAGGTCAATCTCCTCCGCCCATTCAAATGTAGTAGCAAGGAGTTTTGCATGGTTATCAATCATGGCCAGCATACCGCCGATACATGCGGCACGTTTCTTTTCTCCTTCGGCAGTAACTATTACTGCCTCTCCCGCTCCGATTGCTGATACATAATTCTCATGGTTTGGAAGCAGACCCAAATCCCCATCAATCATTCGAAGCCGTAGACTTTGGGCTTCCCCATCAAACAACAGACCATCCGGTGTACTGACTGTCAGATGGAATGTGTTCATGATTTTTCACCTTTCCTGGCCTTTTCAACCGCCTCATCTATAGTGCCTACGAATAGAAACGCACTTTCAGGCAGATTGTCATGCTTGCCTTCTATAATTTCTTTAAAGCCGCGAACTGTTTCTTTAACAGGAACATACTTTCCTTGCATTCCTGTAAACTGCTCCGCTACGCTAAACGGCTGTGATAAGAAACGCTGTATCTTTCTTGCTCTGGAAACAGTAAGTTTATCTTCTTCGGAAAGCTCATCCATACCCATAATTGCAATAATGTCTTGCAATTCACGGTATCGTTGTAATATGCGTTGCACTTCACGTGCAACCTTGTAATGTTCTTCTCCGACAACATCAGGTGAAAGAATTCTGCTTGTCGATTCCAATGGATCAACTGCTGGATATATTCCCAAGGAAGAGATTGCTCTAGAAAGAACTGTCGTTGCATCCAAATGCGCAAATGTAGTGGCAGGCGCTGGGTCGGTTAAATCATCTGCCGGAACATAAACCGCTTGCACGGACGTTATTGATCCATGCTTAGTTGACGTTATTCTTTCTTGTAAAGCTCCCATTTCTGTTGCAAGTGTAGGCTGATATCCAACGGCACTGGGCATTCTTCCAAGAAGAGCTGAAACTTCTGATCCAGCTTGAGTAAATCTAAAGATATTGTCTATAAACAAGAGAACATCCTGTCCCTCACGGTCACGGAAGTATTCCGCCATTGTAAGACCAGAAAGTCCTACTCGCATTCTTGCTCCCGGCGGCTCATTCATTTGTCCATAGACAAGTGCTGTCTTACTAAGGACACCACTTTCTTTCATTTCATAATATAGATCATTGCCTTCACGAGTACGTTCCCCTACACCGGTAAATACCGACAATCCTCCATGTTCCTTAGCTACATTGTTGATCAGCTCCATGATGAGAACGGTTTTACCAACTCCCGCACCACCGAATAGTCCGATCTTTCCACCTTTCGCATAAGGACAGATCAGATCAACTACCTTAATACCCGTTTCTAGTATTTCAGCAGATGTTTCTTGCTCGTCATAGCTTGGCGGATCCCTATGTATTGGCCATCTTTCAACATTTTCAGGCGCTGGCTGATTGTCTACCGGTTCACCCAACAAATTAAATATGCGTCCAAGGCACTTTTCTCCAACAGGAACTGTTATCGGGGAGCCTGTATCCATCGCTTCGGCACCGCGTACAAGTCCATCTGTGCTACTCATAGCAATGCATCTAACAACGTCGTCACCGATGTGTTGTGCTACTTCGGCTATAATTTTTCGCTCACCATTATTTACTTCAACAGCGTTTAACAGTTGAGGTAATTCACCATCACGGAATTTAATATCCAGTACCGGACCAATAACTTGAGTCACAGTACCGACATTTCCTTTTGCCATATCGATGCTCCTTATATAGGCGAAATTCTAATGTTCTGCGCCAGCGACAATCTCCGTAATTTCCTGTGTAATCGCTCCCTGACGAGCACGATTATAATGCAGGTTCAAATCTTCGATCATCTCTGCTGCATTTTTGCTTGCTGCATCCATAGCAGTCCGTCTAGCTCCAAGCTCACTAGCAACCGATTCACAAATTGCACCATAGACCATCCCTGCTAGATAATTAGGGACAATCGCATTATATACTGTATTGGGTCCAGGCTCGTAAAGTACGAGTGGTTCAATACTCTTCTTCTGTTCATTTTGTAAATGGCCTGCTTCCAACGGTAACAGCGATGCAGAATCTGGAGTCTGTGTCAGAAGTGATATAAACTTCGTATAAATAAGGGATACTCTATCGTACTTTTCCTCCAAATATCCTTTTGCAATGAAAGAAGACAAAACAAAGCTATCTGATACAGAAAGAAGACCAACTTCTGCAAACTCTTCTGTCAAAATTTCATATCCTCTGCGTCGAAAAAAATCTAACGCCCGTTTTCCAATTGGAAGAATACAAGTATCTACCGCTTCTTGAGTCAGGAACTCTTCGGCTTTCCGAAAAACGTTGCTATTATAACCTCCCGCCAGTCCCCTGTCTCCAGCTATAACGATAAGACAGGCCTTTTTTACTGTACGGTTTGCATGATAAGGGGAAGAAAAATCATTGGTTGTTGCCTCTATTTCATCCAATGTATTCCTCAGTTCCGTAAAATAAGGCCGACATCTTTCCTGACGTTCCTTTGCTCTTCTTAGCTTCGAGGAGGCCACCAGTTCCATCGCCTTGGTTATTTGCATAGTGCTCTCTACGCTTTTAATACGCATCTTTATATCTTTCATAGATGCACCTGCCACAGCAACCCCCTCCTCTTATTTGGCTAAATAATCATGCGTAAATTGTATCAGTGCTTCTGACAGTTTTTCTTCAGTTTCCTTAGAGAACTGACCCGTTGTACGTATTTCTTCAAGCAACTCTCTATATTGCGCATCTAACCGAGCATAAAGCCCCTGTTCATACCCAGCAACTTTTTCAACCGGAACTTCCGCTAAAAAGTCATGGGTTACAGCGTATAAAATACATACTTGTTTTTCAACCGGAACCGGGGAGTTTTTACCCTGCTTTAAGATTTCTACAACTCTTTCTCCTTGCGCGAGCCTTGACTTCGTATCTGCATCAAGATCGGATCCAAACTGTGCAAAGCTTTGCAGCTCACGATATTGAGAGTATATCAATTTAAGTGAACCTGCAACTTTTTTCATGGCCTTAATCTGTGCATTACCTCCTACACGAGAAACGGAAATGCCAGGATTAACAGCGGGCATGATTCCAGAATGGAACAATTCGCTTTCGAGGAATATTTGTCCATCCGTTATGGATATAACATTAGTGGGAATATACGCTGAAACATCTCCTGCTTGAGTTTCTATAATTGGAAGAGCTGTCAAACTGCCTCCTCCGTATTCCGGAGCCAATCTGGCCGCACGTTCCAATAACCGACTGTGCAAATAAAAAACATCTCCAGGATATGCTTCACGTCCCGGCGGTCTGCGGATCAACAAGGAAAGAGCACGATAGGCAACCGCATGTTTGGAAAGATCATCATAAATTATTAAAACATCTTTCCCTTGGTCCATAAAGTATTCTCCCATTGCACAACCAGCATATGGAGCAATATATTGCATGGGTGCAAGTTCTGAAGCTGTAGCACTCACAACAATGGTATACTCCATAGCTCCAGCTTTATTCAGCTCTTCAACAAGCTGCACAACAGTTGAATTCTTTTGGCCAATAGCTACGTAAATACACAAAACACCAGTTTCTTTCTGGTTAATTATGGTATCTACAGCAATTGTAGTTTTACCAGTTTGACGATCCCCGATTATCAGCTCGCGCTGGCCACGTCCAATTGGAATCATGCTATCAATTGCCTTTATACCGGTTTGTAACGGTACATCAACGCCTTTTCGCTCAATAATTCCGGGGGCCTTTGTTTCTATAGGTCTAACCTCTTGTGTTTCGATAGTTCCCTTTCCATCAATTGGTTGACCTAAGGAATTGACAACACGACCGATCAGTTTTTCTCCAACAGGAACAGACACGACCCTGCCAGTTCGTTTAACTGTGCTTCCCTCATGTAGTCCAGTATCATCGCCTAGAATTACAATAGATACGGTGTTTTCTTCTAGGTTAAGTGCCATGCCAAACTCGCCGTTTTCAAATTCAACCAGCTCATTTGCCATACACTTATCTAAACCATTTGCTCTAGCGATACCATCGCCAACCAAAATAACCGTACCGGTTTCATCCTGTTCGATCTTTTTACCATAATGCTTTATCTGCTCTTTTATAACTTTGGAAATTTCTTCTGGTTTCAGGTCCATGGGTTCACCGGCTTTCTTCTTTAATTTCAGGATCTTTCCGACAGCACACGGCGAAGGATATCCATTCTAGTTTCAATTGTATTGTCAAACCGTCTTCCAGACATTTCACAGCGAAGGCCTCCTCGAACATTAGGGTCAACCTTTACTGTCAATTGAATTGTTTTCCCGGTTTTATTACTTAATACGGATACTATTCTTTCTTTTTGATCGTCATTAAGTTCAATCGCCGAGGTAATTATGACAGGTTCTATATTATTAGCCGCATTATAGAGATTTTCAAATGCATGAACGCAACCGGAATACTGTCTGAAAGCACCACGTTCACAAAGAATTTTTAAAAAATTTAAAAGAGAGTCGGATATATGGCCTGCAAAAGCATTATCAATCATCCGTATGCGTTCTTGAAGTGGAATCGAATAATTGCCCATCAATTGCTGATACTCTTCATTCTCTTCCAATATTGTTGATATAGCTTTTAACTGATTTAATAAGCTTTTTTCTTCTTTACGTTCCGTAGCAAGTTCAAAAAGTGCTTCTCCGTAAACACGGCAAAATTCATTCACGAAGCTTCACCTACATTCTTAATGAAGTCATCAATAAATGCTTCGTGATCTTTTTCACTAACCTCGCGGTTAATTACTTCTGAAGCAATATTTAACGCAATGTCTCCAAGTTCGCCTTTTACCTCATCAAACGCCTTTCTTTTTTCCATCTCAATTTCACTTTGAGCACGGCGTTTAAGTTGAGCTGCTTGGCTCTTTGCATCATTGACAATGCTTTCCGATACTGCGCTTGCGCTTTCCTGAGCAGTCTTTATAACTCGGTCGGCTTCTTCCCGCGCATTGCTCATCTTTTCTTCATATTTACACTTGAGATTTTTTGCTTCTACTTCTGCTTTTTCAGCCAAAGCATATGTAGAGTCTATTTCTGTCTTTCTTCTTTCTAGTATTTCACATACTGGTTTAAACAAATACTTTTTAAAAAGGAAAAACAATATTAATAAATTGCATATCTGAAAGAACATTGTCCACGGTACAATTGTTACTAACTGCTGGGATTCCAAGGAATTCCCCCCTTTCTGTTATGACAGATAATCAGAACATACTGACAAGAGGGTTTGCAAAAATCAGAATTAATGCAATGATCAAGCTATAAATACCGGTGGTTTCTGCAACTGCACACCCCATGAACATTGTTGTTGTCAGGGTACCACGCATTTCTGGTTGACGTGCCATTGATTCAAGGGCTTTACCAACAGCATAACCTTCACCAATACCAGGGCCAATACCACCACTCATGCCGCATCCAGCTCCAAGTGCAGAGAGACCAGCAACAATTGCCTTTGCTATAATCTGAGTAGACTGAGCATCCATAAAATATACCTCCTCGAAATAAATAAAAATGCTTTTATCTGTATATCTGAAGCGTAATTCCGCTTTCATTCTTACCTATTCGTTTCCAGCTGCCCCTCCGATATAAACCATTGTCAGAGTACAAAAGATAAACGCCTGCATAAAGCTGGAAAAGAAGTCAAAGTACAGAGATAAAATTGCAGGTAATCCAAGAGATAGAATCGGAATTTGAGACAGCGTCCTTCCAATGGCACCTGGAATTAATCCTAATACAGCATTAGAAAGAACAGACAATCCTGCATAAATAAGCGCAGTAATGACCGTTCCGCTTACTATATTACCGAAATGACGGAATGTCATAGATAACGGCGTTGCAATTTCACTGATTAAATTCATCGGAGTCATAACAAAAACCGGTTCAGTAAAGCCTTTTAAGTAGCCAAAAAATCCATTGTATTTAATTTTGTTGTAAGTTATCAGTATGAAAACAACAATTGCCCACCCCAATACTGTCGACAAATCGCTTGTTGGTGCTTTAACAGCAAAGACCGAAGAAATGCTGCATCCTGCCGACAATGCAAATAACGCTCCGATAAAAGGGACATAATCCGTAGACTCAAACGATCCGCCCATGTCATTTTTTACCATGCCTTGTATTTGAGTCACAGCCCATTCAGCAATTACCTGGCGCTTTTTCGTTGGGCGAACTTCCAAGTTACGGGTTAAATAGCGGCATATAAGTAACAGAACCGCCATAACCACCCATGTAACAACAACGCTTTCTGTCAAGACAAAGCCGCCCAGTCGTGGAATGGATAATAAAATCCGTGGTCCGGAAATATCGACATTCATTTAGATTACCTCCATTTACTCCAATTAATCTTTTATCTGGCCTGTCATTTGCAGAAATAAAATAGTAATTCTAGGAAACAGCATTGCAATCATACAAGGAATACCTTCGATAAAAGGTAGAATAAATGCTAAAACGCAAATCAAAAGAAGGCCAGCCATTCGAAGAGAATATGATGACTTCATCTGTCGTGCCGCCATATCTTTTTCAGAAAACTGAGTAGCCTTTTGTATTGTCATGCCTAACTGAAAAAAATTAAATATTGAATATGCGGTTCCCAAAAGACCTCCAAGCAATACTTTAAGAGTCCATTTGCCTAATACCACATATATCAACATCATAATGATGAACAGTATAGCAGAGCCTATTGCTATTTGTTTTGTTCCCCGTATAATACTTTCCTGAGGTCTCTGAAGCTCCATCCCAGATTCCCCCTTTCATCACAATAGCAGTGCAATGAAGTATAGCAGAATTATGCCTATACAGTCAATGTAAAACCTTCTCTACTCTTCTACATTTACCACATTTACTATATTTGCCATAATATAATAAATTTAGCTCCAAGCTTTTTATAATGAGACTTCCATTCTTCTCTTATTGAGTTGACTTGTTTCTTGATTACTTGGTTAACTTCTCTGCATATTCTATCAGATAGCTTGGGTTGGCAGACATGCCCGTTGCCAGTTATGTCACTATTAAATGAGCCAGCGTGCAATATAGCTACGCTTTTCGATTACTAAGTATCAAGTAAGTTTTTAATGGAATTGTGATCACACTCAATTTTCTTTTCTTCGAAGGTATTGTTCTGCATTATTAGTTAAACTAGCGTGTCCTGATGTCTGTTTTCCATTCTGTCCCTATAACACTCAACCTATGTTATACTTGACTTTTTCTTGAAATGAAGCACACTCGCACAATTCACTGTTAATTTACTATGAGCAGCATTGAACACTGCTTATCCTATGCGCTATTCTGTATTGAAAGTCTCAATGATTCGTTTCGCGACATGTCGCCCGCTCTTACAAATGGATTCATGTGGACAGCAGAGTTCGTTTTTACAAGTTCTGGGTTATTCCCCGATATCTGACTTCATTTTCCAACGATGCCATAAAACACAACCGAAAGCCATTTGTCTTTGAAAAATAGAGACTGCACTAATACGCGGAGCGGTGGAGCTAAAGATCGATTACATTTTCTTTCGTTGAATAATCACCTGCAAGTTTTAGGCATTCAAAATGCCCGTTTCCAAATTGCCGAAGCATTCATCACTCTCTAATTGGAACGTATTTATTTCGCCTTTTGCAGAACAGCCTCTACATGGTGGATACCATGATTCAATTTCCCTAGCAAATCTTTGATAGCATCATTTTATAGCACTGACAAAGAGCACGAATCATGAGTTATAGCTTTCAAGAGAGCGATCGACAATTCCGTTCCGCTCCAAATGAAATAAGTGTTCCGCTCTTTCCGAAATTTTACAACTGTAGGTGGTCATCTGAAACGAAACTATATCACATCAGGCTGCCAGAAATGGAAATCCAACCTAGCATCTTTCAAGAATTAAACTGATCAGGAGTATCCTCTGTATTTCCTAAGTATATAACATTTGATTTTCAGAAGATTGGTGCTGGACTTAGAACCACTTAGGCGCGATATTGTTTGCCATGCTGTTCTGTCTATACTCTATTATTGCGTTGCAAAGAATTTAACCCTTTTTTATATCGGTTTCAGTTCATAATACTTCTAATAAATTAAAAATTCCTATTTAGTGTACCCGCTTTTGTCCATTTATTCACCTTAATATATATAAAAAAAGTGCCTCACATTATTCCTGTGAGGCAACTTTTCATTCAATTTTTGATTATGCAAGCTCAGCAAAATACTTAATTGTACGGACCATCTGGCTGGTATAGCTGTTTTCATTATCATACCAAGATACAACCTGAACCTGATAAGTATCCTCATCAATCTTGGTGACCATGGTCTGCGTTGCATCAAACAAAGAACCATAAGTCATACCAATAACATCTGATGAAACAATAGGATCTGTATTGTATCCAAAGGATTCAGAAGCTTGAGCCTTCATTGCTTCATTAATGCTCTCAATTGAAACATCTTTTCCTTTTACAACAGCAACGAGAATAGTCGTTGATCCAGTAGCAACAGGAACACGCTGTGCGGAACCAATCAGCTTTTTGTTTAATTCTGGAATAACAAGGCCAATTGCTTTTGCTGCACCAGTGCTATTGGGAACAATATTCGCTGCGCCAGCACGGGCACGACGAAGATCACCCTTGCGATGAGGGCCATCCAAAATCATCTGGTCACCAGTATATGCATGAACAGTAGTCATGATTCCGGAAACAATAGGATATTTGTCATTCAAAGCCTTTGCCATAGGGGCAAGACAGTTGGTTGTACAAGATGCTGCAGAAATAACAGTATCTTCCTTAGTAAGCGTCTTCTCGTTAACTGAATAGACAATCGTCGGCAGATCATTTCCGGCTGGTGCAGAGATAACAACTTTCTTAGCTCCAGCTTTAATATGAGCCTCTGCTTTGGCTTTGCTAGTGTAGAATCCAGTGCATTCGAGAACAACATCAACATCAAGTTTTCCCCAAGGCAAGTTTTCTGCTTTGGGCTCAACATAAATCGTAATTTCTTTTCCGTTAACAGTAATAGAACCAGGCTCTTTTACCGTCTTCCCGTCTTCTTCGAATACGGGCTCCTTGGACGATACGCAATCCTTGTACTTATAGGGTCCCTGAGCAGTATCATATTTAAGCAAATGCGCAAGCATCTTCGGGCTGGTCAAGTCATTGATAGCAACAACTTCATACCCTTCAGCATCAAACATCTGCCTAAATGCTAAACGTCCAATGCGTCCAAACCCGTTAATTGCAACTTTAACCATGGGAATCTCCTCCTCAACTGATTACATTATTATATCTGGTCAAATAGACCTTCATTATTGTACAAAATGGCTTAATACAAATCAAGCCCCCTGCACTTCTTTTTTTTAAATTAAAAACAAAAGCTTCATTAATAGCCTTAATTCAACAAAGCAAAAACACAATTAAAATGATATGATATTACAAATTTCATCCAATTTTATTGTTCAATAGAAAGGTATTGAGTTCTAACATATCCAGCTATCATATCTGTATGAACTTTAGCCCATCCCTCAATATATTTTTCATCTAAAAATACTTTCTGCCCTTTATATAAGTGCATTATGATTTCAGCAGACATGCTAGGTGCAGACCTGAGATTCAAAAAAGAATTATCGTTAATATTTGACACAATTGCAATTTGCTTATTATTGTCTCGTGTTATCGGCATCAAAGTAGGTCTAGGTGTATTTGTCGGGTTGGGAGTTGGTACCTCCACCAAATAAGGATCGAAGCCTGAACGAGACAATTCATTATAACGAATACTTGTTATGTCTGATTTAGGATAATAAAAGTGCAAAATATCTAGATAGCTTTTGCCTTCATTGGCCATTTGTTCCGCACCACGCTGACTCATTCCCACGCCATGTCCATAGCGCCGCGTTTCGAAAATGATCGAATCCCCTATGTCAAATACTGTTAGTATTTCGTTATCCGCATTATTAATCGATAATCCTAATGCATCTTCTAGTTTACCGAAGAAAGGAATACTTATTATTATAGTTTCTGGTCTTAGCTCAAATTCCCCATATGCATAATATTTACCCTGATTATTATTATCATGTAGAACGATTTTGTTTCTTGTCGATATTCGTAATTCCATACGTATTTCTGTCATAATTTTCGAACCAGAATACTTGGGTTTTCCTGGAATTGCAGAAATAATTTCATCAATTCGGATTTGATCAATACCAATGTCATTTATACTGTCAGCAATAGCATCATAAAGGATGGACTTAGTCAATTCAGATAATTCTTTTCCATTAAATTCTTTGTCCAGTGTACATCTTCGAACTATACTCTCACTATTCTTGAAATCATATCCATCTTCACCAGTGGCAAGATAAGAATAGTCTGTATTTCCAGGCCAAATGTTCGTCGCATTTTCAATAAAGCCCCCATTACTTGCTCCGTAATAACACGTTGCTATTTTCCCTTTATACAATGCAACTACCCCTGCCGTGGATTTTACTGCTTCATTTGATTTGACACAGTTCTCATCCCATCCTTTAAAAACTTGATCATTGGTTGAATCATCAACATCATATTTCTTTTTTCTTCCAAGATGAGAAAGTCCATAGCTTCTTGCTGCAACAGCTTGCGCTTTGAGTGCCTCTAGCGGAAATCCTTCTCCCATTTCATATGGAACTACACCTGCAACATATTCTTCAACATCAAGTTCTAAAATAATTTGTAATTCTCCTTGCACCGCACTTAAATACAAATCTCCCCTGTATTTTGTTTTTTCATCGTAAAGAAGAAAATAGTTCTCTTCTACTGTTTCATCTCGTAAAAGTGCAATTTCCTTGAATCTCATTGCTGTATCAGAAGCAAAAAGCAAAATATCATCGCTCTCTGCTGCAACAACAAGATGTGATCCTGAAGAGAAATGCATATTCCCTTCTTTATTATGCCAGCCTCCGTTTAAATCTATCTGTATTGGGGATTCTGTCATAAAACGGCGCATAAGTACTCGAATAGTTTCCCCTTTGATATCGACAGGAAAACACAATAATAGAAATACACTAACTATAATTGCTCTTCTCAAGTTAATACCTTCCGAGGTAAATACCCCTCACCTAGTCAATACAGGCTCGAATAAATGCTTTAAACAGTTTTTCAAACCGTCCATCCGTAGCCGTCAGATATTCTGGATGAAACTGAACCGCATAAACTTTAGGATTATTTTTCATTGAAACTGCCTCGATTATCCCATCTTCAGATCTGGCTTCTATATTCAGCTCTGTTCCTGGGTCGAGAATCGCTTGATGATGCATAGAATTAGTATTAATTTCCTTGCATCCTAATATTTCTGCAATCACACTCTCACGTTCAAATAGTATTTTATGTACGGACTTATTATATGGCGGTTTTTGATAATGGTTTTCTCGGTTTATTCCACATTGAGATTCTATATCTTGGATAAGTGTTCCGCCTAACGCAACTGCTAATACTTGAATTCCACGACAGATACCTAAAACTGGCTTTTTCATTAACAACGCTTCTGGTAGTAAATTCAATTCGAATGCATCACGAAGATGATCCGGATTGCCGCATTCTGATATAGGTGTCTGTCCATATAATTGCGGGGCAACATCCCCCCCTCCGGCTAATAACAGACCATCTATCTTTCCTAAAGTTTCAACGGCAAAATCATGATCATTCGTTTGTGATAGCATTACAGGTATCCCACCTGCTTTCCAGATGGCAGCTAAATAGTTTTCTCGGACAAAGAATGTGCCTTCCTCTTCGTTATGCGAAGCAGCAATGCCAATTAATGGTTTATATCGCATAGCACTCACGCTTTCAAATCCTCGATGCAACCAAATTTTTGTTTGTAAAGTTCTATGCATTCGGTAATTACCTTCGTTGCAAATTCTCGGTTTTGAGCTTTTCCAACTACAGTAGTGCGCCCTTCTAACGCTTTATAAACTGAAAAGAAATGGCGAATCTCATCCAAAACATGTTCGGGAAGCTGGGAAATGTCGAACATAAAATTATAATTAGGATCTCCCATTGGCACCGCAATTATTTTTTCATCTCTGGAATCTCCGTCATTCATTGAAAACATACCAATAGGCCTGCACTCAACCAAAGTCATCGGCTCAATTGCTTCTGTACATAACACCAGGACATCCAGCGGGTCGCCATCATCTGCATATGTTTTGGGAATGAAACCGTAATTAGCAGGATAATGAGTACTTGTATACAATACACGATCCAAGCGCAACATTCCTGTTTCTTTATCCAATTCATATTTATTCTTTCCACCGCGTTTAATTTCTATCACAGCCATAAAACGCTCAGGAGTAATTAACTTTGAATCTATATCATGCCAAATATTCATATTTTTTCTCCTATAATTCATCTCGAAACCAATTGTAAACAGTATTGATTTGTTCTTCCGATAGATTAATATTTCTCAGCCAGATACGTTCTGCTTCTATAGCCTGATAAAAGAGCATCTCTAGTCCCTCAACTGTCCGTCGTTTTAATCGTTTGGCAATAGAAAGCAATAGTGTTTCTCTCGGATTATACACTGCATCAAATACTGTTGACATTCTTAGAATGGTTTTCTCATCCACAGGGCACGAATGGATATTGGGAAACATTCCGACAGGAGTACAATTAATCAGCAAATCGTACTCTTCAGTAATATTTTTAATATCGCATGCTCCAACTTTATCCCTGTAATGTACATTTAAATTCTCGATTAGATTTTCTATTTTATTAATATTTCTAACAGCAAAGCAAACGCGGCCTCCACGGGAAAGTATTTCATAAGCAGCAACTTTAGCTGCACCGCCACCACCTACAATTAGTGCCTTTACCCCATCAACATTGATATTATTCTTTTGAAATGCTGTTATCATTCCCAGACCATCCGTGTTATGACCTATAAGCCTTCCAGAACGGTTTTCTACGGTATTAACAGCGCCTATTTTTTTTACTGCAGAATCAATTTCATCAAGAAATGGAATAATCTTTTCTTTATAAGGAATAGTAACATTAAATCCATTATACGCATCCCTCAGAATCTCCACCGCAGCGCCTAAGTGATTATTCTTAACCGGTAAAGGCAAATAAACAGCATCCACTCCTCCTAAAGAAAATAAAGTATTATGCAAATATGGAGACCAAGTATGATCGAGAACTTCGCCCAATACCGCATATCGTTCCGTTTTAGGGCCTATCCGTTTTTCTAACATATTCACAGTCGAAGTACCGCACCACATTTTTCTTTGCATGTCTTTAAGATATTTTCCACCAGTGGATTTACGTCCTCATCACTAAGCGTTCTTTCGGAAGTTCTGAATTTTAATGAAAATGCAACCGACTTAGTCCCCGGCAGCATGGGCGCTCCACGATATATATCAAAAACCGATACTTTTTCCAAAAATGGCTGTCCCGCAATATATATTGCTTCTTGAACACTGCCAATCATGGTATCCTCATTCATAACCAAAGCCAAATCTCTTGTAACTGCAGGGAATTTGGGAAGAGGTTTAACATACCCCATATCGCATTGCAATGAAGCGATCTTTTCAACATCTATTTCAGCAACAATAACCCTCTTGGTTAATTCATAATTTTTCATAACATCCGGATGAAGCTCCCCGATTGTAGCGACCTTCTCGCCGCTAACAGAAAGAATTGCAGTCCGTCCAGGATGTAAATACGTTTCTTTTCCACGGCTTATTTCTGTATTCAAACCAAATGCAGAAAGCAACATAATCGCTTTATCGCGGATATCGAAAAAGTCGGCTTTTTCTCCATATGCTCCAATACACAAACTTAGACGTTCTGCAGGCAGCTGCCCCGTAACGCGATTTGCGTCATCAAAAACGGGACTAATTTCAAATAGATATGCCTCTTCGTTATTCCGCTTTTGGTTCAACGCCACAGTTTCAAGCATAGATGGGAGCAGCATTGTACGCATCACACTAGTATCCTCTCCTAACGGATTTCTTAACGCCAATGCTTTTCTTCTCAAGTCTGTTTCTTCCAAGTTTAATTTATCCATTTCCCGCGGACTGATAAAACTGAAATTTTTAATTTCAAACATTCCAAGATCAGATAAAATCCTACCAATTTTTTCTATGATACGGATATTTTTATTTTTCATTCCTGGAGCCGTTTCACCACGAAGCAAAGTAGACCCAATATGGTCATATCCATATATTCTAAGAACCTCTTCTGAAAGATCTGCCTCATTTTCAATATCACTTCGAAATTCCGGTACAACCACTGTTAATTGGTCTCCCTCAACAGAAGCCTTCATAAATAAAGAGTTCAAAATTTTTGCCATGGTTTCGCCATTAATATCCATACCAATTATTCGATTTATCCTCGAAACACTAGCGACAATTGGAGACTTATTTACCGGAGACGGATAGTAATCGTAAACATCATCAATAATTTCACCAGCATTTAACTGTTCGACTAATTGACAGGCTCTATCAACTGCTTCCCTGCAAGTTGCAGGACAAACTCCACGTTCAAAGCGCCCACTTGCTTCAGTTCTCATTCCTAATTCTCTAGTTGTAAGACGAATACTGGTTCTATCAAATGCGGCAACTTCAAACATTACTGTCCTTGTATTATCTGAAATTTCAGACTCTTCTCCGCCCATAACGCCAGCAATACCTGTCGCATTATCCTGGTCAGCGATCATCAGCATATCCGTATTCAACTCGCGCTTTTTCCCATCAATTGTCACAATTTCTTCATTCGGACGTGCGCGTCTTACTATAATATGCTGATTTTTAACCTTATCCAAATCAAAAGCATGCATAGGATGCCCTGTCTCCAGCATCACATAATTGGTTATATCTACAATATTATTAATCGCACGAATTCCCGCAGCATGAAGAACTTTCCTCATCCACATAGGCGATTGTTCAATCTTGACATTTTTAATAACGCGAGCCACATACCTCGGACATAACTTTTCATCCTGAACTTCTACCTTTACAAAATCATTTATCTTTCCAGAAACAGGATGAAGAGCAATCTGCGGTTTGTTAAAAGGAACATTAAATGTTGCTGCGGCTTCCCTTGCAATTCCCCACACGCTTAAACAGTCTGGGCGATTTGCCAATATTTCAAAGTCGGCAATTACATCATCAATCCCTAATATGCTTCGAACATCTGTTCCTGGTTTATATTCCTCTTGAAAAACCAATAGTCCCTTATCCCCTACTGAAGGATATAAATATTCTGGCACTCCCAATTCAGGACCAGAGCAGCACATGCCAAAGGAATCTACCCCTCGTAAGTTTCCTTTTTTAATTATTACGCCATTGGGAAGAATAGCGCCTTCTAATGCCACCGGGACTTCATCCCCTACATGCACGTTCGGTGCACCAGTTACAATTTGAATTGGTGCTTCTTTTCCAACATCAATTTGACAGACAAGCATGTGGTCTGAATTCTCGTGAGGCTGAACCGAAAGAATACGCCCAACAACAACGTTTTGCACAGTCTCCCCTTGGCTCTCTAATCCTTCTACCCCAGTTCCATGCATTATCATTTCATCCTGAAAGGTTTGAGCATCACATGTAAAAGGCGTATATTGTTTTATCCAATTCATTGGGATTTTCATAAATAATTTCCTCCATATTAATCTTCACGGAATTGAGACAAAAAGCGGATGTCTCCTTCATAAAGAAGACGCATATCTGTAATTCCGTAATGCAGCATCGCTATGCGTTCTATACCCATGCCAAATGCAAATCCAGAATATTCTTTGCTATCGATGCCACACATGTCCAAAACCTTTGGGTTAACCATTCCAGCACCCAACACCTCTATCCAGCCGGTTCCTTTGCAAACCCTGCATCCCTTTCCATGGCATGCAACACATGTAAGATCAACCTCTGCTGAAGGCTCCGTAAACGGAAAAAAGGATGGCCGAAATCTAGTTTTAACATCTGCTCCAAATAAAGACTTGGCAAAAATATCTAATGTTCCTTTTAAATCTGCCATTGTGACATCTTTATCTACTACCAACCCCTCCATCTGATGGAAAACAGGAGAATGAGTAGCGTCAACTTCATCAGCTCTGTAAACGCGCCCAGGACAAACGATCCGTATCGGTGGCTTTCTGGTTAACATTGTTCTTGCTTGAACTCCGGATGTTTGTGTTCTCAATACGATTTTATCTTCAATATAAAAAGTATCCTGTGCATCCCTTGCAGGATGATTTTGAGGAATATTTAAAAGTTCAAAATTATACAGGTCTTCTTCCACTTCAGGGCCTTCAACTACATCGAACCCCATACTCGTAAATATGGAAATCAGCTTTTCTTGTACCAAAGAAAGAGGATGCACCGTTCCAAGAGGTGTATATGCACGAGGCTCTGTAATATCGAGTATTTCATGCTCCATCTTTTTCTCTTGTTCCAGCTTTTGAATTTTCTCTTCCATTTTATCAAGCTGTTCTGTTAATGCTGACCGAACTGAGTTAATCATTTGTCCTGCGCGAGGACGCTCTTCGGGATTCATCTGACCCATGGAGCGAAGTAATTGCGTTAACTCTCCCTTTTTTCCTAATAATTTTAAACGAATTTCCTCAAGGCCAGATTTATCTGCAATCTGCTCCAGCTCTTTTCCTGCATTCTCCTGGATTTTTCTTAATTGTTCCTGTAACTCCATTAAAAGTTCCTCCTTAAAATAAAAAAACGTCCCTATAAAGGGACGAGCCTTACCCGTGGTACCACCCTGATTTAATGCACCTATATGCATCCTCAGTCATCTATAACGGGATGTCCCGTTCTCCCCTTATCGAAGAGAAAACTCATGAGTGAATTCCCCGAAATTTACTGCATAAACTTACAGCCAACGATTTATGCTCTCTGTAGAAAACTTTTTACCGGGCACTTTCTCAATCATCGCTTTTGACGTATTATAGCGTTTTCTTTTTTCTGTTGCAAGGGCTTATCAGGAGAAAATACGCATCAAACAGCATATGACAACAAGCTTGTTTCAAAAGAAAAATCCTGTGTAGAAACACAGGACTTAACATTGGCAGGGGCAGAAGGACTCGAACCCTCAACAAAGGTTTTGGAGACCCACGTGTTACCATTACACCAT
>AUXO010673598.1_pt1 | contig 19931 bp, 9 predicted proteins | sample 768731 | NCBI WGS metagenome assembly AUXO01 (sample SAMN02715735, study PRJNA202380) | gut metagenome | biome: sheep rumen | host: Ovis aries | place: New Zealand: Palmerston North
TATAATATTTATAGATCTATTCAAATTTTACAAAAATAGGATTTCTACAAAGCCTAAAATTACTTGTGTGTTTGAAATTTGTATAAAAAAAAGAAATAAAATGGAAGAATTAGTTTTTTAGATTATTATATATTTATCCATCCACAATATGCATCAAGTGCAAATATAATTCCGATGAGTCCTGCTATGTATGTTCCTGCTCCTCCTAGAAGCGCTGCGAGTATAGTATCAATGATTAGTACAACTACAAATAGGATTATCCAGTTATTTCCTTTGCCTAATAGATATTGACCTATTCCTGGAAGGAATAATGAAATTATTGCTGCTAATATTTTGTTTTCCATATCTTTCACCTTTTTCAACATTGTTTATTTGGTAGGGAGTTTATCTAATACAAGTTAATAATAATACAATATTACTAACTATTGTATATTATCATTCTTATTTTTGTATGATGTAATATATATACGTATATATCTTTGTTATTTTTTTACTTTTTATAGTAAAAAGGAGTTTTTTGCTTTTCTGATATTCTTGTTTTTTTGTTGTATTTTCTTGAAAAAAAAGCATTTTTGATTCGTTATACATAGATATTACGAAGCAAAAATACAAATAGAACCAAAAACAAAAAATCTCACCTCAAAAATACACTACTTCAACCTAAAAATCAAACACGCCATATATCCCAAACAACAACAAAAAACAATACTAGAAAACAATTTCAAGTGTAAATATGAAAAACACAAAAAATATCAACAAAAAAACATTTACTAAACTAAAATAACCAACAATTTTCAGGTCTTTTAGATCAATTAAAATTATACAAAAAAATAGACTTCATGTAAAAGTCAATTTTTATTAATTCTAATTAAATTGTATAAAAAAGGAGGATTCAAAGATTCTAAAGGTTTATTTTATTTATTCAGTAGAAAATATTCTCTTATATTTTTTTTACATTTATTAAATACTTATTTTGTTGGATATCATTATATATAACTTTAAATAAATTATTAAGTAAGTTTTATTTAAATTTAATTTTATTTAATTAATTTAATTTAAAACGTTATATTTAAAGGAAGAGGAGGAGGATTTTTTTTATGAAACATCAGTGGAAATTATTTTGTTTTCTTTTGATTTTAATATTAACTATCACTGCTGTATCTGCTGTAAATACGGATGATTTATCAGAACATAATCTAAATGATTCTAATATAAATCACATGAAAAACACAGATACAAATGTTAATATATCTATTGAACATCAAAACAATCAAAAAACAGATTACAAACAATCTGTAAAAAAAGTATTAAACAAAAAACATACTGAAAATAGAACAAGAGGAAATAAATCAGTTAAAACAACATCTCAGAATAATACTATTCAAATAAATGATTATTTCTGTAAACAGAATGAAACAGTATCTTTTGAGGCTCATGTAACTGATAATATTAATAATGTATCTAATGGTGAAGTTGTTTTTAAAATAAATAGTAAAACCCTACGTGATGAAAACAATACACCAATTAAAGTTAAACCCATTAATGGTGTAGCTACATTAAATTATAAAATTTTCATGAACTCATATAAAGATTATACATTAACTGCTGTTTATAACAATAATGGATTAAGACTAGAAAATACATCTACAATAACATTAATAAGAAATACATCAAATGTATATTATGTAAGTAAAACTAAACAAGGTAATGGTCTAAATTATAATCAATCAACAACAATCTCTGATGCATTATCAAAAATAAAAACTAATGATATTATTTATATAACTGCAAATAATGGTAATACATATAATTTACATATTAATATCAATAACTACACAACACCTAACACAAAAAAGGTAGACATGAGAGGAGAATTTGGAAAAAACATAAAAATCACACCACAAAATAATAATTATATTTTAGGTGTAAATACTAATTATACATTATATCTAACTAATATAGAAATCACTAATTCAAAGCAAAATATCTCATTAGTAAACAATGGTAATTTAAAATTAAATAAAGTAAAAATATCTACTAATAATATTATTAATAATCCATTTAATATATGGAATACAGGTAATCTAACAATACAAAATTCAGAAATTAAAAATAACACGGCTAGTATCTCTATAATATATAACAAAGGAAAACTTAACATAATAAATACACGGACAACAGATAATACTGCAAATTATGGAGTAATATACAATAATGCAACAGTAACCATAGACTCATCAAACTTTACAAATAATTATGCAAGAGTAAGTGGTGGTGTAATAAATAACTATAATAAACTAGAAATTACTAATACGAACTTCGCATGTAACACTGCAATTTATGGTGGTGGAGCAATAAATAACAATGGATTAATGAATATAACCAATAGTACTCTAGAAAATAATACAGTAAATCACTTAGGTGGAGCAATAGCTACATTCAACACATCAAAAATAACAAATAATAAAATAAATAATAACTTAGCTGGAAATGGAGCTGGAATATATATAGCAGACAGTAAAAATCAGATATTAGAAAATAATAAATATAATAATAATTATGCACCAATAGCTGGAGGAGCAGTATATATTCATAATAGTTTAGTAAAAATAAACAACGAAACATACACAAATAACAACGCAGAAGTAGGTGCAGCAATATATATAAAGGGTTCAATAACATCAATAAATAAAACAAATCTAACAAGCAATGGTAATAACAATCCCATCAGAACAATAAAAACAATAAATGGAAACTACACCACAGAAAACACAGCAAAAATAGGTGGAGCAATATACACTAACAATACTATAATCAACATAGAGAATACAAATTTAACAAATAACAAAGCAACAGTAAATGGTGGATCAATAACAACTATAAACACAATAATAACAATTAACAAAGACATATTCACAAATAACACAGCATATATAACAAACAAAAAAGAACAAAATACCAAGGGAACAGGAGGAGCAATATACTCTGAAAACACAACACTAATAATTAACAACTCAAAATTCTATTCAAACACAGCAAAAATGGGAGGAGCAATAACACAACTAAGTCAACAATTAACATCAATAAACAACACGGATTTCACAAATAACAAAGCAATAGAAACAAACGGGGGAGCAATTTACTTAGCAACAACAGGAATAAACTTAAACAACTCATTATTTACTAAAAATTATGCTAAAAATAATGGATCAGCAATATATCTAGAACAAGGATACATTTCACTAATAATAAACAATAAATTCATTAATAACACAGCTAATTCAGTAATACAGGCAACAAAGTCAAACGTAATACTTAATCATAACAACTTACTAGACAATACAAAAGAAGTAATATTTGAAGATACAACATACAACATCGATGAAAACTACTGGAATACAGAAAACCCTGACATGACTATAAAATCAAATAACTTAATACCAACTACATGGCACACAAAACAAATAAATAAATACAAAATAGAAGAAAATATACCCGAACAATTAAAACCACAACAAGAAATAAACATAACAATAAATATAACAGATAAAAATGAAAATCCAATAAAAACAGGAAAAATAACAATACAATTAAACAATCAAAACATAACCACACAAAACATAACAAACACCACCTCTATTATAAAATATAAACTACCTAACTCAATAGGAGTAAACACAGTTCTAATAAATTATACAGACGTAAACAATACTCAAACAATATTAAAAAAAGAAATAACGATATTAAAATATAATATAACCATAGAAACACCAAAAATAATAAATTCAGGGACAAAAATAAACACAACAATAAAAGTACTTGATCAAAATAATAATCCTGTAAACACAGGTGTTATGATAATACAATTAGATAATCAAGAAAAAACTATTAATATAAATAATACATACACAAAAACAGAAATAAGAATACCTGAAACAATTACAGGTAAACAAAACATCAACCTAATATTCAGGGATGACAAAAATAACACACAAACAACAACGAAACAGATATACATAGACAAATACAAGACAACACTATTAATACCAGACAAACAAGAAAATAATGAAGAAAAAATGAATATAACAATACCTGTAACATATGATCTCCGAAAATACAATTATGTAACACCAATTAAAATGCAGGAAATATCCGGAAGTTGTTGGGCATTTGCAGCATATAGTTCACTAGAATCAGCAATACTCAAAACAACAGGAATAACATATGATTTTTCAGAAAACAACATGAAAAACTTACTAAACAGATATGCCTTATTATGTAATAATCAAGAACCAAATAATGGAAATGATATAATCTCTGAAATAGGCTATTTAGTAGGATTGATAGGACCAGTAAATGAGACAAATGACTACTATCAATTTTATAGTACACTTTCTCCAATACTAGAAAAATCATTCCAAGTAACAGATGTATATATTATACCCAACAGAAAAAACACAATGGATAATCAACAAATAAAAGAAGCAATACTAAAATATGGAGCAATACAAACAACAGTACACATGCCTGATGATTATGCAGTCAATGGATGCTATGACATATATAATAATATATCTTTAAGACCTAATCATAGTATTGCAATTATAGGATGGGATGATAATTATAATAATACAAAATTCACTAATAAAGCACCTGGAAATGGAGCATTCCTGGTAAAAGATGCAACAGGACAAAATACTACTGGATATTATTACATATCCTATTATGACCAATCATTAGCAGGAATACATTATTCACAAAACAAGACAGGATTATACATAAACAACATAGCCTTCCCAATAAAAAACACAACAACATATAATAAGGTATATCAACAGGGAATAGTAGCAACTGATGATTATATTGATCTTGAATCAAAAGATATATGGATGAAGAACAATTATCAAGCAACAGATAATGAAAATATAGCAGCAATAGGAACCTATTTCTTAGATCCATCAACATACGAATTATATTTCTATAAAAATAACATGTTACAATATACACAAAATGGAACAATAACAACACAAGGATACAACACAATACAATTAAAAAATTACATAGAAGTAAGCAAACAAGATAACTTTACAGTAATCATAAAAATAACATCACAGACAAGTAATATAACAAGAACCTTACTGGAAAAGACTTTAATAACAACTAAAAATATGTCCTTCATAGCCAGAAATAAAACATCTTGGATAGACACTTATTACATAAACTATGATGAAAATGGATATAATGCACCAATAAAAGTATACACTACAAAGACAATAACACCCTACAAAATTACAATTAAGCCAACAACAATATACAAAAATGAAACAATAAAACTAACCGTAGAGGCAACATACAACAATAAAAAAGTAGATGGAAACAAAATAGTCTTTAAATTAAATGGAAAAACGCAAAACACGTCAACAATAATAAATGGAACAGCAACAATACTTTCAAATTACACATACAATAATAAAGAATATTTACTAACAATCGTAATTTTAGGAACAGAGGAATATCCAGAACTAAGAGTAAACACAACACTAACAACATTACCTCCAGAAAAACAAGAAATAAATATTAAAATGAACAACCAACAAATAACAACAGAAGCACGAGAACATATTATAACAGCAAATATAACATTACCTGATGGACAAATAGTAAACAATCTGCCTGCAACACTCACAATAGGTGATCATTCTTATCAAACAACAGTAATAAATGGAACAGCAAAATTTAACTATAAATTACGGTTGAATGAAGGAATATATCCTATGATACTTAAAATAGATGAAACAAATACTACTCAAAAGGCAATAATGACAAGACAATTAACAGTAATAAAACAATTATTTCAGACAATTTCACCTAATACATTCATTAAAAATGAAAAAATAAACATAACTGTAAAACTAAGATCCAATGATTATACTGGAAAACAATTAATATACTACTTAGATGGAAAAAATATAGGAAATGCCACAATAGAAAATAAAACAGCAACAATAGAATACTTAACACAGGATAATGTAGGAGAACATAATTTAACAATAAAATTAAACATAGATGATGATACTAATGATTATAAGTATAAACAAACAAGTTACACACGTGAAATAACAATTTATGATTATAATAGTCAATATGGGGACTTACAAGGATTAACAAACACTCCCGTTTACTATGATTATAATGATAATAGTAACCTGTCAACAAGGAACTTAGATGTAAAAGCAGAGATTATTAGAAGAACTTACACATTATTCACATTAAATTTAACATCAACAAAAGACTGCCAAATATACTACACTACTGATGGTTCAGATCCCAGAACAAATGGAATATTATATCAGAATATGATATCAATAATGGATAATCCTCCAATAAAATATTATGCAATAAATGATAATCAGAAGACACCTGTACTGACATGTCAATATGGATGTGAGTCAACACCATATATTACCTCAATAACAAAAAGAAACCCTGCAGGCTCAACAATAGCACCATTCTATTATAATTATATAAATATAACAAGCATGATGAAAGATACAAAAATATATTACACAACAGATACATCAACACCAACAATAAACAGTACATATATACAAGATAATGGAAGAATAACATGCACATCATCAAATAATCATGAGACAATAATAAGATACTTCACAATACACAACGGAATAAAAAGTAAAATTTACTATATAATACCAGCAAGCTACACAAGTGAAAGTACACATGACTACAATACGCAACCAGAAATATACTATGAAAATGTAACACAACTAACAAATGAATCACAGGAAATAAAACTAAGAACAAACAAAGCAGGAATAATATATTATACAATAAATGGGGAGCAACCAACAACAAATTCAGAGGTATATCAAACAGAACAAATATTAACACTAACAACAACAAATAAGATAAGAGCATTATTTATAGATGTATATAATAGAACAACATCAATAACAATAGAAATACCAAAAATACAAAGAATATCACAAGTAACCAATAATCCTATAACAATAATTCAACCATTAACAAACATGAATAATGAACAAACAATTAAATTCGTGACAGACAATTCTAATAATAAAATATTCTACACAACTGATGGAACAAATCCGCAGACAAGTAACACAACAAAAACAATAACAGCAAATAAGACACTACAAATAAAAATGGGAACACAAATAAAATATTACACACTAAATACAAAAAACAATAAAAAATCAAATATTACAATATACACGTCACCAAAAACACAACTATCAGAAATAAAAATAGATATAATAAACAACACAGATAACTACATGATACAAGTAAATAAGCCATGTACTATTTACTATACCATTAATGGAGAAAATCCAACAAATAAACATACAAAATACAACTACTTAGACAAGATAGAGAAAACAAACAAATTAAACATGCTAATAATAGAAAATAATACTAGTTATAGATACCAATATAAAAACGGTAATATAACCAGAATAATACCAATAAACTACACTATACAATTACCTTGCTACACAAACATAACTCTGCCTCAAGTAAATAAATACGACAATCAATACGATGAATATATAATAAAAAAAGGAATAAACGGAATAATAAAATTACCCTATGAACAAATAATAACAATAAAAGTAAACAATACTTCTTATTCATTTACAAAAATACAATCAAACAACACATATAATATAAGAAATGACACATACTTCATACCATTAGATGGAAAAAATCCCTACAAAAATAATAATCACAAAGTAATAGAAGATGGAATACAAATATACTATGATAATAATACAACAAATATTATAATAGAATATTATGACACATTAAAATATCAAATAAATCAATTTAGCACGTACTACTCAACAATACCAATAAATATAGAAAATACATACATACAACTACAAGATTATATGATATTCAACATAAACAATAAAGACAAAGCAATAATTGAATTCAACAGAATACCATTAGAAGGATGTGACATAGCAATACGATATCAACTAAAAATGCAAAATAACTATACAGGTAATTGGCAAACAGACTCATACAAAACAATAAATAAAAACAAACTACCAAACATAAAATACACAAATGGAAACACAATACATTACCTAAACAATGGATATCCTGACTACATAAACTTCTTAAACGGACAAAACACAATAACATCAATAACTACAATAGATGGACAAACAACAAGAAGAACTTATGAAATATCACACAAAGACTTTGAAGAAATACTAAAACAACAAAACACGTCAATAACACAAAAAATACAACAAATAAACAACACTAATAAAAAATACACTGGTGGAATTGATAGCTATGCAATAACAACAATAAAAGTATCACAGAATGCATTTCAACGATGGTTAAACAGGACAGACTATAAGGACATGTTAGCTGTATATACATATTACCTAGTAGCATTAAAAACAATAAACATTTATGATGATTATGCAAACTATCAACAATATATATACAATGTTACATGGAATCGACATGAAACAACAATAATACAATGTAGTGCAAATGCATCCTCAATTAGAATAAATTCACTAACACCAACAATGGGGATGGAGGTATACGGCGAAAATATACTGGCAATGATGTTTAGATTAGAAACAACATCCAAATTAAGTGTAATAGAATCAGAAATGTTAAACATGATACGTAACAGGACAGGGGACAGGCGAATAAACTCAACGATAGCAACAATATTACAAGAAATACAAAATAATGGAAACATATCATATATAACCTTTGATAATCTCGTAATAATTATCGATAATACACACAACCTATCAATATCAATAAATCTTGAAACAGGACAAATAACAGACTATATGCTAAATGAAGATATGGGACATAGTGCAATAATAGCATGTCCTTTATGTAGTTTCAATGAGGAATATCTAACTAGTTATACAAATCTAGCATTCTTAGATTCTAGACAAGAATCAAAGATTAACGTGATATGGAATGATTTTTTAAATTTATTAGGTTTTTCACCCACAGCTATAGCTGCAGGAATAATTAAGGACATAACTAAATATGTTGTTAATGTTGTATTTAGTTCGGGAGAAGGACTAAGTCTTTCATATAAATACGTACCTTTATATTTCTTGTCTTTATCAATTTCACACGAACAAGAAACTTTTAATAATCAACAGAATGGTAAATATGATTGGAAGTATTCTCCGTTTTCAACATATAATATTCAAGAAGTAATATATGATGCATTGGAGCCCACAGGAATTGCACCTATAATTTATACTTTCTTTGGTTATTATGATAGTGATGAGGTGTCTACTCTTCCCGGTATTAGATTACCTAGAGCTCCGCAAGCACCTACATTGTTCAATGGTTATAAGACTATTATCTTAAATCATGAAACTAATGGAAATGTAAATGGAAGAAACATATTATATTTGGGTTTGCCTGAAACAGTATCTATAAAGGTTAATACAAATCCAATTAGTCCTAATTTTGGAAAATATGATCGGACAGATGCATTCTATCTTAATCGTGTAACAGGAGAAAAAATTAATTTAAGTGTAAATGAGACTTATCAATATTTTGAAGGGGATAGTATATTTGATAGTAATAATAGTTCTTATTAATATATTAAATATAATAAATTGTAAAGGTGTTTTGTGATGATTACAGGAATTAATGATTATTTAAGTAAGTTCAGATATGAATTAATTGGTGACTTAGCACTCATGTCATTTATTGGAGGAAATATCTTCTGGGCTAAATACGTTGTCAACGCTTATTTGGCTATAATGCCTAATTCACTGTTCACACAGATATCAGTATTGTTTGTTGATATTATCACCATTTTCATTTTTTTCATCTGTTATTATTTTATCAACATGATTCATGTGTTTTTAGAAGATTGCTCCTTTAATTGGGAGATTTTACGTGATAGATATTTGTTTAAGGACAATATTATTAACATTCTGCTATCTGGCTTGTTAGGAATTGTTGGATTAACAGGTATTGGAAATTTACGCAATAAATTATATAAGAGAACATTCCTTGAGGTAATTATGGGTATTTTATTATTAATTGTATTCCTAATAAAAGTTCTATATTATCCTATTGGGGATAATTTGGGTATTATTAATCCTTATAACCTTGTAGTCACTGCTCTTTTAGTTTTCTGGTGGTGGGAATGTATAATGGACACATTTCTATGCACTTCCAATATCAAGAATAATGAAACAGTTTCAATTAAAGGAATGAAAATATTCATAATAGTTTATGCAATATTATTAGTAATTTTTTATATTGGTTATCTTCATGTATTCATTATATAAAATAATCTAGAACTAAATGATAAAAAATCAAAATGTTTTATTATAAAAATTTACTCTGAAAATAGAATAGACTTATAACTACTTTAAAGAGGATGATATATTTGGATATATTAATTATTTATAAAATAAAGTATTCAATTGTGAAAACGTTACTAAGGATGTGGTAGTGTTGTTAAATATGCAGAATTATAAAGAGAAGTTCAGATATCCTACTATTGGTGTCATAGCATTTCTTTCTTTTTTCGTATCCCCATTATGGACTAGTTATATTGTTGCTTATATCCTGTGTTTAGTACCATTAAACCGGTTTACAGTAACAATATCTCTGTTTATTTGTATGTTTGTCCGTTTCATGTTCTATATAGGTTATTATTTGATTAATTTATGTTATGTAGTTCTAGAGGATTGTTCCTTTGAATGGAATATATTACGAGAAAGATATTTATTCAAGGATAATATTGTTAACACGTTGTTATCTGCATTGTTAGGAATTTTTGGATTAATAGGTATAGGAAATTTACGTAATAAACTATATAAAAGAACAATAATCAATATAGTTCTAGGAATTATGTTGTTTTTTTCATTAATATCCAATATTCTAATAACTCCTAATGTTATGGATATTCTTAATAGGTATAATCTATTCCTTGCATTGTTTTTTTCTTTGTTGTGGTGGGAGTGTTTAATAGACACATTTCTATGTACCGCTAATATTAAAAACGACGAAAAAATACTTCCACTTAACAGAAAGGTTTACATAGTCCTTTACTTAGTTTTCGGTCTATGGTTCATAGCTGCGTTAATTAAAATTAATATAATATAACAAGCAATGATTTATAATTAACATTAAATGAATAACTAATAAAAAAACAGTATAACTCAATAGTAATAATCACTATTTAACAAAAAAAAGAAAATATAAAAACTAAAATATTAAAAAAAAATAAGGATAATATTGATTGGTTAAGTGTACAGATAATAATTTTTATTGAATTTTTAAAAAGAATATGTGATTAACAATGTATGGGAAGAGTAAAGGAGCATTGTTTTTTTTTATCATATCTTTCTATATTTTTTTATTTTTTTCTAGGATACTACGTCGCATTATGTATAATTAATGATAATGTTTTCATAGTCTTTTTAGTATTTTTTTGGTATATTTTATATTTTAAGGGGATAAAATTCCCACAACTAGAAAAATAAGGGACTATAGAAAATCATATTATGAAAAGTGTTCTGATAAAATAGAAACAAGCTATAAATGGGGTTATGATAATATTGTTTGTTATATTATTACTATTTACAGGTTATTGTGAATTAAATAGTTTAATTAAAGAATATTTTTCTAGATTCCCTTATGTGGTTTGGGATTAATTCTATTTGGGAGATTATAAAAAAGGGTTGAAAATTTTCCTGGGTGATGTTCTTTTTAAAATAGTTGAATATATAATATATGTTATAATTATTTTTTATAATTATAATACCCTATTAGAAATATTACTTTTTATTTTATTTGGTCTTGAATTCATATATTTAGCTTTATGGTTTAATGAAACAGCATTATTATATTATACAAGATTTAATTCAGAATCATCAGAGGATAAAACTAATATCAGGGAGAGAGAAGATAAATTAGAAAACGGGTGACTCGTATTAGAATAGAATTTACAATTTAGATTTTGGCTGAAAATACATAATAGATAATGATTGAAAGATAATGTATTAAGTGTGTAATAACTTAATCGTGTAACAGGAGAAAAAATTAATTTAAATGTAACTGAGACTTATCAGTATTTTGAAGGGGAAAGTATATTTGATGATGATATTACTTTTTAGATCCAATGTAGAAAAGTATGGTGTTTGTGATGATTACTAGAATTTCAGATTATAGGGGTAAGTTCAGGCATAAAATAATAGGTGACTTAACATTTATGTCCTTTATTGCAGGAAATATTTTCTGGGCTAAATATGTTGTCAACCTATATTTATCTATAATGCCTAATTCATTGTTTACACAACTATCTGTATTGTTTATTGATATTTTTACCATTTTCATTTTTTATATAGGTTATTATTTTATCAACCTTGTTTATGTATTTTTAGAAGATTGTTCTTTTGATTGGAATGTATTACGTGAGAAGTATTTGTTTAAAGACAATATTATTAACACGCTATTGTCGGGATTGTTAGGAATTGTTGGATTAACAGGTATTGGAAATTTACGTAATAAATTGTATAAGAGGACATTAGTTGAGGTAAGTATTGGTATTTTATTATTGATTGCATTTATAATAAAAGTTCTATATGGTCCTATATTGGGTAGTTTGAATATTATTAATCGATATAACCTCGCAGTTACTGCTATTTTAGTTTTTTGGTGGTGGAACTGTATAATGGACACATTTATATGTACTTCTAATATTAAAAATGGTGAAACAATATCTTTAAATAGAAAAGGTATAATTATTTACGCAATAGTATTAGTTGTTTTTTATAGTGGTATGTTCATATATTTTTTTTAGAGATATACTCTAGAATTAAATAATAGTAAACAGTAAAGTTATCATTTATTAAGAAATAAATCATTAAATGTAGTTCTATTTATTATTATTAAAATAACATATATACTATTAAATATTAACCCTTACTTTATTTTTTTTGATTTCAGTATTGTTAATATTGAGAGAGTAATTATTTGTTATAAAAGAAAAAGGGAGGTTAATTTTGGATAAATTTTCTATTTATCATTATACACCTATTTTTTTTATTTTTTAACTATCCGTACCATCTTTTCATAAACACTAAGAACATCGTTAAGTAAATCCCTGTGTAATAGATAACTATTTTTTCATAATCTTTTAGTTTTCTAAGATCAAGGCCTGTGATTTTGTTTATCATCTTACCTGTTGACTTGGGAAATAAAATTATTGTCATTATCACTAATAAGATAAGATTTATTAAAGTTAATGAGGAGTTAAATATCATAGTATAGTTTAAAGTATATTGATATGGATAGGAGTAATGTAAATAGTAGAATATTACTAATGGAATTATAAGTATTAGATTATTATCAGTGATCGCAACGTAATAATCATAATTATTTAATTGGGGGGTGTTGTATACTATTTTTCTATTTAATGATGATGATCTTAGAATTAGCATTATGCTGGTATATCCAAGTACTATAAATGTTTTACTAAATACTTCTGGATTAATAATTAATAGGTATATCATGACTAATATTGTTATTAAGCTCATTACTTCTGCACGTGGACGTCCATTTAATAAAATTTTTTTACCAGTAATTCTATAAAAAATATCTATTCCTTCGTGTTTAGCTTTATTATCTACATATTTTAGAGGACGAAATGGTATTCTTAAGAATGCTATATAACAGCAATACGTAATAAAGTAAGCAATTATAATAAATTCTAAAGCATAATTTTGCAGGTTTAATATTTCAGGATCCATTATTTTTCTCTCCCCTTTTTAAGTTAATTTTATTCTCGTGTTCTAGTTTAAAAATGTTATTATAGTTAAATTTATCTTTATTATTATTTATATATTTAAACTAAAACTAGTTAATAAAAAAACAAACAAAAGGAGGAGGTAGAATTGAAGCTATTCAATAATATAATGTTACAAGGGATTGACATGAAACAATTATAATACAATATAGTGTAATGTATCATAAATTAGAATAAATTCACTAACACCAACGGTGTGAATGATTATTTCTGATGATAGTATTCTCTGAATGTTTCAGTTCTGTATATTATTTTTGTGAATGTCATGAATATTGTTGTTCCTATAAATATTTCTAGTGGAAATAGTGTTAGAATATCTTCTGGCACAATTAATGCTAATAGACATATAGCTCCTATTGGTGGAAGATATGTTTCTGTCCTATATATTAGAAGTATTGTAATAGTTATTGCTACTATACTTGTAACTGTTATAGGTATATTGTAAGTTATTGTGAATATATATCTACACAGGCATCCTATGATTGCACTTATTGTTAGTAGTATGATTGGTTTCAATGGTTTTTCTCGTAATTTACCCCTTTTTTTACTAAATTCGATGAATGCTACAATAAGTGGTGGTGCAATTATGAATTTTAAGTCAACTGCACATGCTATGTATGTTACTACTACAACTATCATCACACGTAGTGTTATAAGAAGGTATTCCTTTTTATTTGGCTTGTTTAATGCTTTGAATACTTCTTTTGTTCTTAATTGTTTTCTAACTTCTATTTCATTAAACAGTATAACCAGTATTGTTAGGATGATTGTTGACAGGGGATAAATATATCCTCTTGATTGTAGGAGTACTGGTAATACAATAGCTGATACCATGGGTGCAAGATCTGTTCCGGAGTATGCCAGTAGTAATTGACCAATGATAAATGCTAGACAGAGTTGTTGCCATAATGGCAGTGGAACATATTCTACTATGATAACTCCTAGAATAGCACATGTGGATATGCATGTTAGCATTCTTTTATGATTAACAGTCCATGCATGTTTATGATATAATAGGTAACCAATACATAATGCAGAGATTTCTGGAAATATGACTTCTGTGTTATGTATTATTTCAGAGGAAGCAAACATTACACATACTACTACTAATGTCATGTAAAATGATATCATGAACTGTTTATTGTCGAGCATATTCATTATATTAAACCCTTTTTCCCGGAATCCTTGAGAACAAGTAAATTCTCTTTTTTAATATATAATTTATACGTTATAATTATTATAAACTATGGGGGAGGATATTAAAAAGAATACTGTAGAATTATCAATTTGTAATTTACATGTAACTACTATAATTACAGAAGGTATTAAAAATAGAAAACAGTAAGTGTACATTAGGTGGAATTAATGATTGTTATTAGTTTAAGTGGAGATAATATTAATTATATTAAAGAAAATCTAAATTAAGAGTACTTCGTTATTACTATAAAAAAAATGTAAATTGGTAGGGGGGGGGTTTAAGTTTACTAGATATTAAAGAAACTACTTATTTATTTTTAGTAGTTTTTCTAGTTTTTCCTGTGGTATGTTCAGAACTTCGCTAACCTCATCTATTTTTTCAGAGTTACTTAGATTTTCATGGTTCTCTGATAATTGTCCCAGCGTGTTTTCTTTTAAGTTTTCAGAGATTTTCATACTATTTATGATTTTATTTTTATAGTTGTCAATGATTTTCTGTTGTTCTTCTTCGTATGATGTGTCTTGGCTGACTTTCATCTTCTTCATATTATCAAGTGATTGCTGGTAGTTATTTATTAAGTCAATAATATCGTACATCTCCGTAAATTCAACTACTTTTTCTAATGGGTAATGGTTATGTATTTCTGATAATACCTCTAATAGAAATATGATATGATCCTTATTGAATGGTTTTACTCTATCCCTGTATGATTTTAGGCCAATACCTGCATCAAGTTTATAGTTTAATTTTTTTAAATCTATATCATCCTCAGGATATTCTTCTTCAAGTATTGCTGGTGCTCTTTTTGATATTTTTTCTTCAATACTTGTCTTGTGATGCTGTATTGCTAATTCTTCAAAACTATTATAATGTAGTAATGTAATCTGTGTTATATTATCTTTTACTGTGATATCTATAACTTTAAAGCAGTTAAGGATACCTGAAACTGCTACTTGTTTATTTCTGTAATGTAACTGTAGTTGTTTGTCGGGTAATTCCTGAAATTCCTTGGAATAGATCAGATATCTTACATTTTTTCCGGGTTTTGTTATTCTTGATGTAGTGTACAGGTTAGTCGGCTGGTATAGTAATTGTCCGACATGGTAATGGTTAATAACTTCCTCTTCCAGGTCTACATCATATACATATGGATGATATAGTGTAGGGTTTAACTGTTCTTTAAGTTCCTTCTGCTGACCCTTTGATAACGTGGTATAATCAATCTCATCGGTTAGTTTAAAGAGGTTTTCCTCCTCTAGAAATATATTTTCTTTGTCTATAGAATCCATACTAATAAAACACTTCCCATCTACTTTATTATATTATAATATGTTTAACATCATACATTAATATAAATACAACCTTTCATGTTTCATACTATTTTTTTTTAATATAATATTTTTTTGAATTAGATATGTCTGGTATTTATCTAGTGTTATATTCTATCTTAACATGATTTATAGTATTAATTACAATTCCCTGAAAAAATAATACTTAATATTGTTTTTTATTATTAACCGGGGATTATTTACTTAATCTGATTGATATTTTTTATAGTAAATTACTTATATTATTGTTTTGTTATATATAATTGATTAAGTTTAAATTGAATTTTAATAAGAATATTAGAATTAATTCAATTAATTTTTAACTTAATATTTCATTAATTACTTAGAATTACACCCATTTTTAATTCTAGAACGTTTAATGAATAGCAGATTTATAACTAATAATTCAAAGGGAGGAAAATGTTTCGATGAAACATAATACTAAACTAGTATTATTCACAGTAACACTTATCATTCTACTAACAGGACTAACAGCACTATCCGCAGCAGACACTAATGATACACAAACCGTGCCAACAACTAATCATGTACAGACAACAACACAGGATACAATAGAACACACAGCAAGCCAAGTACAAACAACTGATAATAAAGCAGCTGTTAAAGAAGATAAGAAAGTACGTAGTAATACTAAGAATCTTAAAAAAACAAAAGATATCACTGTAAATAACAGTAATTATAACACTTACTTTAAAAACAGTGGATTAAGTAATGTTGATGATGGAGATACTATCTATGTTAGTGGTACTATACAAGCTAATCAATCAGTTGTTATTGATAAAGCAGTAACAATAACCTCAGCTAGTGGTAGTACTGGTAAAATATATTTAAACACTACATCAGGAAGTTATTTCGGTAACGAAACTGGTAATTCATTCACAATTACTAACACAGGATCTCACACTAACATATCCAATATTAACTTCTACAATACACAGATATTTGTTAAGAATGCTACCAAAGTAACATTTGACAATGTGAACGTTACAGTAGAAAACCAGAGAATTGGATCAGGAGTTGGAGTAGTTTCCATAAGAGACAATTCCAGCTTTGTAACAGTAAAAAACAGTAACATCACAGTTAATAATAATAGTGGTAGTAGTTGTATAGTTCTTGCATGGGCAAATAACTGTACATTACAAAACAATGTGATAACAGGAAAAAATACTGTTGGAAACTTAATCTACCTCACAACATATAATGTAGCAGGTCAAGATTATACTAATGTTACATTAAACAGAGGAAATAGAATAGTTAACAACACTGTTAATGGACCATCAACAAAATCAGCAATATGCTACGGTATCACATTAAGTGGTGGAGATAACTTTGTCGAAAATAATATTATTAATTATGCAGGTCAGGGTATAACCACACAATGGATGAGTACCAGCTCAATTAACTGGAGCATTGGTGATAACTATCAAAGATATGTTGGAAACACATACAAAAACAACATATTAAACAATGGTTCATCATTCACAGCATCACTAAACAGTACCATAACAAACAACACATGCAGTGGAACAGTAAATAGTGGTGAAAACAGTACATTAGAAAATAATACATTCAGTGGAACAGTAAAACTACAATCAGGATCTAATGCAACTAAAGATAATGTAAGTATTATTTATATTTATGGTAAGAATGTAGTTGATAATGTATATGTAAGCGATACAATGAATATCGTTGGGTCTAATTGCGTGTTAAAAAATAATTATATAAGTTATTTATATGTTAAACCTGGAGTAACTAATATTACTTCAACTAATAATACTATAAATGAAACAAATAACAAAACTATCTCTAGTAATGTTAATAATTTAAGAAAGGTTAAATTTTCATCTCTTAAAAGTACACCTATTGATTTTAATGAGAGTGAATACCAAAATGTCTATGTAATTAATGATGATAATTATAATACATATATTAGATCAACAGGTACAATAAGAACTCCTAAGGTACCTGGTAATACATTATTTATTGTTGAGTCACTTCCTGATAGTATACCAGGTATTCAATGTGGAACAGTAGCTCGTGATTTCGCAAATTATAAAATGACATTTGTTGGTAAAGATAATTTAGTATTAAAAAATAAGTTCTTAAGTGCAATTGCAATATGTAATGTAACTTTTATTAATTTTACAATTGATATAACGGATACTTCAATTTATGATTATTATCCTTATGCTCTATATAGTGATGCAGATGATTCAAAAACAAATCTATTCCATAACATAACAATTCATCAAGTATATGATAGTGAAAATCTGATGGATGAGTTAAATTGTGTATCATTAGAGAAAAATACAATTATAGAAGATTGTACATTTAATGCTACTTTACCATCAAATTATATCAACTGGGATACCACAAATCATCCAATGTCCATTGCTGTTAAAATAAATGGTTATAACAATATCCTTAGAAATAATAGTATATTCGTTAATGGAACTGATAATTTAAATTCTTCATACAATACAATATATTCATGTTTAGTAACTGGATCAAATAATACAATTATTAACAATAATATTTCAGGCATAGCAGAAAATTATTTATATCATATAAATGTAAGAAGTTCTAATAATACAATTTGTAACAATAATATCACAGCAGTCTCTGATGATTATTGTTCTGGAATAATGATGGAAGGCACTGGTTTCCAAAATAACACAATTTCCAATAACTATATTAACTTAACCTGTGGAATGGATTCTACTAATCCTACAACAAGTGCAGAAGATGTAATTTATGGAATCACAATCACTGATTTCCTGTATAGCGGAGGAGCATATGCTTCTGGAACTGGAAATATTACTAACAACACAATATCTAATAACACAATAATAGCTACGGGATACAATGTCTATGCTATTGAACAGTTTGGTGGAGATAACACAACCATATCTGATAATACCATAAACGTGAGTGGTTACACACCAATGGCTATTGGTATTATAGGAGCATACTGCAATATAACTAATAATAACATATCAGTTGCTGGTGAATATCAAGGTGTTATACCTACTGCTGATTATCTTAAAGGAAGAACCGTAGGAATCTACAATTACTTCGGAACTAATAACACCATAACTAATAACAATATTAAAACAATAACAGGTCCAGGAATAATCCTAGAAGGACAAGCAAATACCACAGTAACAAATAACACAGTTAAAACAACCAATAACACAAGAAGTATAACCACAATATCAGGTAGTACTGGTAATGATATTGAATATAACCTATTAAAAGCAGATGGCACTGGTGGAGATGCTAGTGTAAATGCTACCTCAGAGGACACTGTTAAAAATAATGGTGTACTAAAAACAAATACAACAATAACCACAACACCTGTAAATGGTAAAGTAGGAGATACTGTAACAATCACAGCTACTACTGCAAACATAACTGATGGTAGTACTGTAACATTCACAGTTGATGGAACAGTAATAGGAAACACAACAGTAGCTAATAACACTGCAAGTATTGATTACACATTAAA
>AUXO012650350.1_pt1 | contig 19927 bp, 19 predicted proteins | sample 768731 | NCBI WGS metagenome assembly AUXO01 (sample SAMN02715735, study PRJNA202380) | gut metagenome | biome: sheep rumen | host: Ovis aries | place: New Zealand: Palmerston North
TTTCATGTTCATAATCAGTCAACCTTATATCGTTTTACATATTTCCATTTTTTATACGCATTCCCAAACACATTCATTACTACCCAGAATGATGCACTTATAGGATTCATATCCTCCGCTACTCTAAAAAGCGGATAATGAGCCCATATCCTCTGCCAAAGCGGCTTGGGTGTAATTGAGTTGGCACGCCTACGATACTTACCAAGTGTTTCAGGCAAAATATAGCAGTCGGCCTTCCGAATCACCTTCAACCACATGGCAGTATCGTTGTTCTTCTTGATATCATTAATCTGGATAAGACCGATCTTACTTGCATCATACATCACCGATAGACACCCTGGCCAACAGCACGCGAACATATCAAACTTGCTCACATGCTCTTTACCGCTCACATGCACACCAAGTTCTTTGTCTTGTTCATCTATCTCAATATATTCATGGTAAGAGAAAGCGTAACCGCTCTCTTCCATGAATTTGATTTGCTTCTCTAGCTTTGTTGGTTCCCACAAGTCATCACTATCAAGGAATGCTATCCAACGCCCTTTAGCATTACGTAATGCGACGTTACGAGACACTGCAGCACCAGAATTTGAAGAATTTGAATAGAGATGTATTCTACTATCTGCTTTCATAAGGTCTTGCACGATGCTCACGGTATCATCACCAGAACAGTCATCAACTACAATCAGTTCCCAGTTCTGATAAGTCTGTGATTGAACAGCCTTTATACTTTTTTCAATAAATCGCCCACATTTATAGGTAGGCATTATGACTGAAACTAATTCCATAATTCAAACTAACTGAGTTAACAAATAAAAAAAATCATCATTTACATTCAACGTCAGTTTTTTGTCAATCATCTGAGCATTTTGAGTCTTTTCTTTCAGTTTATCTGCAGTTAGCCCATTAATAAAACCCACAATTTCATCATCGTTCATTGCGTTTATATCAAATCCTATTCCAAGCCTTTTTACTTTATCAGCAAGGAATGTACCCGATGAAACTACAATTGGTGTTTCAAAGTAAATACTTTCATATATCTTATTTGGTTCTGCATAACGAACGTTTTCAAATTTCGTGTCATAAGTTGCAACTACGACATCTATGCTAGAGTAGATTTCTGGTAAATCAATAGGATTTTTAAAAAAACCGTGAAAGATACAGTTTTTATATTTTTTCAACTTTTCAAATTGTTCTGTAACTGGCCCTCCGTATACATGAAACAGCCCCTTGGGAAATCTCCGGCAAAAAACATCAATAAAATTGTAAACAGAATCAAATCTAGGTCCTCCAACAAAACCTACAGAAATTGTATCTCTTGAAAATGTTTTCTTAGGTTTAACCTTATAGTTCAATACAGAAGGATTCAATTTATTTTCTACTAATACAACGTTAGAAGGTTTCACGCCATTAAAATGATAATTTATAAATCCTTCTGACGTCGTAACAGTTATCACAGAGTTCTTTATTACTTTCTTATCAATCCACTCTAAAGGAAGTTTCAGATTCCCCATATATGTATGAATGAGATCACATTCTTCATAAATATATTTAGCATGTGGGTTTATATAGTGGAAAAACAACGCTATATCAAGACCGCAAAGGTAAAAGATGACGTCTTGCTTTTTATACTTCTTTCCCAACACTCTAAAACATTTTATATAGAGAAAGAATCTTTCTTTATAATTTTCATCGCGCAACTTACCTAATATTTCAAACTTATATGGCAATTCATTAGGAAACTTTTGATTAGGACGGCTGAAACCATAGACAACAACATCAAAAGATCTTTCAACGAACTCGATTATTCTATTTTTAAAATGAGAGTCTGAAATCGATGGAACAACAAATACAATTTTATACATGATTCAGTTTTTTTTAATAATTTCCTTCCAATATTGATCGGGGTTCATGGAGTTTGTATCCATTTTTGCAATAGAACCATTAGAAACCTTTTGTATGCAATCTATAAATTCTTCAACACTATCAAAATAGCTAATATTAAGAGAATCTTTATAATGGAGCATTGCAGATATACATGTTGAAATAATCGGAATGTTATATGCCACACATTCAAACAATATACCAGAACTTCTATATTGAAAATCCTTACTATAAGGCAACACTACAGATAGAGCCTTACATGTTAAATAGTTATACTCATCATCTGGTATATTATTATCAAGCAAAACTACATTCCGGCTCCCACCCCCATTATACAGTTTTTTCTTCATAACAATAACCATATTCTTTTCAGATAAAAGATTCATAACATTCTCCGAACTTACAATATCTGCAATTATTTTTTCATTATACCATCTATTCACCGGTATAAATATAAATCGTTGGTCGTCTCTCAAACACAAAGGTCTTTTTGTCCTTTTGGGAGCCGTGACAAAACCATGTGGAACATAAAAAACATTATTAATCATCAAATCTTTTAGGTAATCCGCTGAATCTTTCGTTAACACTACTTGTTTATAATGGGTCGGCAGCTTATGGGTAAGAAACCTCTTAAACGTATTATTTAACTGCGATACGTTATTATGATTAACTAACACAACATTGTATTTTGTTCTAAAAAAAGAAATTGACATAATATCGTACGCCAGAAAAATGATTAAATCATAGTCAGCCAATACGATTTTACGTTTTATCCAAAACAAAGAAACAATATTTTTTATCCTTTCTGAAACAGAGTAAAAAGGGAATCTCTTTGAAGTCCACTTTGGGAAAATAAATTTCGATATATTAGGGCATGTGTTTATCATCTCAAAAGCCGACTCTCTACCAACTAATTGTATTGAACAACCAATATTAGAAAGAGCCTCAATGTGAATTTTATTAAAATTCCGATGCCCCAAATAAGTTATATAGTCAATAGCTAATACCTTCATTATTATTTTATTTCCAATATGCCTTGAAATTGTGATGAGTTACTCTTTGGTTCTCGGGTGGTAATTTCATGTAATCTCCATAAATAGTAGACAATATTTCATGGTAGCCTGAAGCTACCATAAATTTTGTATTATCAAAAGGTTTATATTCAAAAATATCATAATTACTTCTTAAATGCCTTTTCGCAAAATAAGGGCTATAAACAACATTATCCACAAATTCAGATTCTTCATAGTTACATGAAATCGCGATATCATGAATCCTTTTTTGAATCATTTTATAAGAAAAAGGAGAAAAAATAATTTTTGCCCCAATCACCTTAATAGCATTTAGCAAGGAATCTTGAAGGCAATATTTCAAAGGACGTCTCTTTGCTGCCAAAACGCGCTTATATCTATTAATCCTATTACACTGCTCAACGTATTCATTTAAATTCGAAGGTACACCATCTATTGGAAACAAGTCAATTTTCACCCCCATTTCTGTATTATGACGGTTTCGTGGTTCTATCAATAATGTCCGTATATCATAGATATTTGCATAAGGCGCATAATAATTCCAATCTAGTTCAGGCGATGCTACACGAAGATGTCCTGCCCAACCATTAAATTCCTTTACAAACCTATTGTAGTCAGGCCGCGGCATTACGATATCAATATCATCATCCCAAGGTATGAAGCCTTTGTGTCGTATTATCCCAATTAGCGTCCCGTAGGCCACACTATAATTAATCCCTTTTTCATTGCAGAATGTATCCACATCCTTCAAAATGTCAACACATACTTGTTGAAAGTCATCAAGCGACATCTCCTTCATAGTAATTTTTACCTATTTTTTAGTTTGTATTCTGCACCAATTAAACCGAAAAGTCCTATCATCGCATATATAGTATTAAAATAGAACATCAAGAACAGCCAAAGAAAAGCAATACTACACATGTAATTTCTGTTGATCTGTTTGAGATATAGCCACGTAATCTTCGTAACAAGGAAAAGACCTATCAAACCATTAAACAGGGGCACTGTTACCATAGTATCATGGCCTGTAGTAAACCTTCCGCTCGCAATTATCTCATCCTTAAACGCACCATTCGATAAATCAATTCCCACAAAAAGTCCTAAATGATCCTGAAAATAGCCACCAAATCCATTCCCAAAAAACAAAGCAAAAGGATTTGAGAGGCCGTCATTAAGAACATTTAATAGCGATGCCACTCGAATGTATGGAGATCTGCTCATATTGTCTAAATCACCAGAAAACATAGAGACTGCAGATGCAAATTTATATCCTGCCATAGAGTCAGACGCAACATTCTTAATCACATATAGCACAGCCCCAAGAGCTACTATGACCACAAAAGGCCGAAGTTTCTTGTCACTTCTATTTAGATTAGACTTTGTTTCTTTGTCAAAAAAAAGCAGGTAACTTAACGCACAAATACTAAACACTAATCCAATAACACTTTTACCTCCTAATGATGTCAAAAGAAGAATAGCATACAAAAACAACGTTAGCCATAGTAGTCCTTTTTGCTTAATAAATGGAATGCCTATAACTAGTGCTAGTGAAAGAATGGTAATATCTGCCATATATGCGATATCGAAAACACTGTAATGACTAGTCACACTTCCAGACACGTAGCACAAGAAACTTCCTGCGATACCGGCCATTATACAAGCTAAAGTCAAATGGTAGGCGTAATTAATAAATTCTTCATCTGCCACCCTGATGATAGCGAACATTGTGGTAATAACTACAAAAGAATAGATTCCGTAATCGATAAAACTGTCCATAGAATAGTATGAAGACAACAATATTCCTCCAAGCCCTATTAGTGTTGCGGAGCCGCAAAGGTATAACATTATTTTGTATAACCTATAATACAAAGTTGATTCGCTAATTTTAACCTTTTTATTTATCAACACTATACAGTAAATGATATTCATTATATAACAACCACGTATTGGCCCTACAAGCTTTAATGTTCCATAATTATACAACAAAAAGTCCTTACTTTCAAACATACCTAATGTTCCCTGAGCGGAAAGACTCAGCATCGCAAAAACAAAATGAAGTAAGACTGATTTTTTTATATCTCCTTTAAATAACAGAAAAATCACTATAGCGTACTCTGGTAAAGATACCATTAAAGTCAGGGGAGATGATATTGTTAATATATTCACAACCACAATGGCAGTAAATAAAAGGAAGATTTTAATAAAAACGGAATTTGAAAAATGATTCCTATACATATAAGATTAAAGTGTTATAATTTTCACCAAATGCTGCATTTTATCTTTCGCCTTCCCATGAATTAATGGGAAACTTATAGAACTAAATAATAAATATATAAATTTGAAAAGAATTATATATGTCAGGGCCAATAATGGGTTTTCTACCTTTCTTATATATTTGAAATAACTACCAAGCATAATCGTTTTTTTACCAGGAGTTCGCTGATTGTTACTTTTCCCTTCCAAATGTACAATTTGAGGCCCTTCCACGATAACCCTTCTTAATCCTTTCTTAGCATAACGGTGCTGCATTTCTGTCTCTTCATAATACAAAAAAAAGTCTTTGTCAAAGAGGCCATACTTGTCTGCAACCATTTTATTAATCATTATATCAGCACCAGTTATATAGTCCACATCGAATATCTCGAAATATCCCTCTTTATGATAATTATAATTTGAGCTTTTACGAGTTGAGTTCAATAGTTTAGTTCTTTGTACTACCGGTATTATTGTATAATTTAATAGAGTCCAAATTTTTGAGGGGAATCTACCATAAGAATGTGCGACTTTCATATCAACATCCAAAAGCATCGTTCCTGTGCATCCAATATCAGAATCCTTTCCATTTAAAGTATTATAGAGAAACGATATCGCATCATTTAATAAATATGTGTCAGAATTCAACAAAAACAAATAATTACCTACAGATTTTTCATATCCGATATTATTTGCATTTCCAAAACCAACATTTTTCTCATTATATATATAAGTTATCCTTTTATCTTTCTCAAATAACTCTTTACTCCCATCCGTTGATGCATTATCAACCAAAATTACCTCAAAAGAAACGCCTTTGGTCTTATCAAATACAGAGTCTATACAGTTTTTTGTTATTCCCTTTGTGTTGAAATTAACAATTATTACCGATACATCCATAAGTTTACTATTAAATAATTATAGCCAATAAATCTTCCACAATAGTTCCAATTGACATATTTTTATCAACAAACACTCGTTGTTTCTTTTACGATTCGCTCATCGTAAACAGCTATCATTTACCCACTTTATACACAAGACGCACAAATTGACAGTTTACTTTATATTTCTATATTCAATGCTTGTTCTATGACAGGTGCCATATCGTAATACTTATATTCTGCCAATCGACCACCGAAGATCACTCCATCTTCTTTTTCTGCGAGAACACGATATTTTTCCGCCAACTGATTGTTCTTATCATCATTGACAGGGTAATACTGCTCCATACCTTCTTTGTATTCGGCAGAATACTCCTCTGAGATTACCGTCTTGGGGCAATTGTAAACAGATTGTCCAAACATCTCAAAGTGCTTGTGCTCAATAATTCGAGTATATGGTTGCTCATGGGAAGTGTAATTCACCACCGCATTTCCTTGATAGTTAGGTGTATCAAGAACTTTGGTTTCAAAACTCACAGTACGCCAATCAAGTTTACCATACTTATAATCGAAGAATTCGTCAAGTGGTCCTGTGTATACTAACGCCTTTGCAAATTTCCTCCAATCTCTGTACTCAGTTTTAAAGAAGTCGGTATTCGTCTTGCATTCTACGCCCTCCAATAAGCCTTCTATCAGTTTATTATACCCACCAATGGGAATTCCTTGGTATACATCATTAAAGTAGTTGTTATCAAACACAAAACGTACTGGTAGACGTTTGATGATGAAAGCTGGCAGTTCACAGCATTTACGTCCCCATTGCTTCTCTGTATATTCCTTAATGAGCTTCTCAAAAATATCTTTACCAACCAAGCAGAGACCTTGTTCTTCAAGATTTCTTGGTTCTGACACACCTTCTGCCTTCATCTTATTAATAGCATCAGCCTTTTGTTCTTCAATCTTAGCCTTTGCCAGATCAGGAGTGCTAACACCCCACATCTGGTAGAATGTATTCATATTGAAAGGCAAGTTATAGAGCTTTCCATGATAGTTGGCCACAGGAGAATTGGTATAGCGGTTGAACGGGACGATGGAATTCACATAATCCCATATCTCCTTGCTATTGGTATGGAAAATATGCGCACCATACTTATGTACATTGACTCCTTCAATATTCTCACAATAGACGTTTCCGCCTAATTGCGATCGTTTTTCTACCACAAAACAACACTTCCCTTTCTTAGTTGCCTCATGCGCAAATGTTGCTCCGAACAGCCCGGAACCCACAATCATATAATCAAATTGATCCATATTTTATATTGTTAGCAATTTCGCATCGAAATTTTTATTATTTAAATAGTCTACAAAAGATCTTGCTTTTTGTATGTTTGCAGAATAACTGGTATATTGTTTCTCAAGTTTTTGGTATTTTTTCTTCCCCAAGTCGTGACATTTTAATATTTCCATGTCTTTTATACCAATGGTTTTCATCTGCTTGCAAAAATACTCTTTCACATCTAGCATTTCATCAACAAAAACGATCCTATTGATTAGCTGTCTATCCCCTATCAATGTGAGCATCGATTTTACTTTCTCAATATAGTCCATATCCTCAAGTTTCATTTGTGGTTGGAGTTTCAAGTCAACAATAAAACAGGATATGTAAGGAAGTACTTTTAATAGATTGTTTTTTGATGACACCAAAGTTGTTTCCAATGCTACTTGAATCCCGTCTCCACTGAGTTTTTTTAACAAAGGTTCTAACTCGTCTGCCTGTAATAACGGCTCGCCTCCGGAAAATGTAACGCCACCTCGAGTTTCTATGAAAAGCTCTTTATCTCTTATGATTGCATCGTGGAGTTCTTCTACACTATAATCACTCGATACTTTTACGGAGACACCAAATGGACATTGTCTAACACTTATAGTGCCTTTGTTTCTCTCGCAGTTCAAACAGAATTTTGAATGCATACCTTTCTTTAGCAGGCATTTCACATCGTCTATATACCATTCTTCATCTGTTGAAATTGTCTCTGGATTACAACACCATGGACAATGCAATGCACAACCCTTTAAAAAAACGGTGGTTCGGACACCTGGGCCATCATATACACAACCCCGCTGAATATTTGTAACTCTAAGCAGCCTCATAAACTTCTGCGCGTCGAATCAGATTGTCCTTGTAATCCTCAGGCAAATCGTTAAAGTAGGCGCTAAAGCCCCATACTCGTACCACCAAATTAGGATATTTTTCCGGATGAGCCTTGGCATCAACAAGGGTTGCTTTATCCATCACATTTAACTGAAGTTCAAAAAGCCCTTTTGAACAGGCATTTCTTAATATACCCACTAATTTTTCTTGTTGAAGGATATAGGAAGAGGGCAATATAAAATCTACGACGTTTCCGTTTATACAATTATCATTATATCGCAGACGTGATGAAAAATCGAGTATCTCTGAAATATCTATATTAGAAGACACTGGGGAAATATGTACTGCAAAAGGATCACCAGCTTTACGCCCGTCAAGAGAAGCTGCTATTAACTTAGATTGAAGGACGTAATTAGGTGAACTGAAGCCAATCTTTATGGGTTCTCCATTACACTTCAAAGGTTTGACCACTTCTCCGGTATAGTACATAAGGTCATTCACTAAAGATATAACTTCTTCATCAACAGCTCCAAACTTCTTTCCTGTTGTTGACAGCATAAGCTGGAAATCTTCCATCCCTTCATAGTTATTCTCTATCGCTCTCCGACAATCAGAAAGGGTATATAATTTTTCTTCATAAACTAGTCTTTTTATATTGAGTAGAGCGTTTACCACATTAGGCAGGCCTACAACTTGTGCTCCATGGTTGGCATATATTGCTCCTCCTGCTGTAAAATCTTTCCCTCGTTTTATGCAATCATCATAAAACAACGAAAACAAGGGAGAACAGTCAAACTTTAAGTCTTTCACAACGCTTTCTACTTCCACCTTATATGTTTCCTTAAATGCGGCATACAATTCATCGAACGTGCCAAAATTTTCACCACGGAGAATAACATCATTCAAGGGCTTTACAGCTATAGCACTATGGAAAGGGTTGTTCTGATCAAAAGACTTACCTATTATCAAGGGCTCCCAGCAAGCTGAAGTACCCACGTTCCAGACATCTTCTGTCTTGTAACCAAAGCGTTTCATACTTTCCATTATAGGCATCTCGTCCATTATCAAAGGCGAGCCGATTCCTGTCAAGATACAATCAATAGTTTTTTTCCATATCTCTTCTGACGTATTATTATTTACACGCAATATAAGCTTTGGGTCGGGTATCTTTAGTTCTGTGAATACTTCCAAAAACAGTGCTGTTAGTTCATTGTCAATACTCTTTCCGTCTTTGTTCTGACCCCCTAAAAGAATATATTGTCCTGTATCACCTCTAAGAACCATACTTTTTGCGACCGTCTGAGCTCCTAATGCCAGAACAAACTCCTTAAGCATATTTCTTGCAGAGTTAGCGTCAATTCTGCCAGATGCCATGTCTTTTACATAATATGGGGCTAGAATCAAATCAAGTCGCCCCAAGCCGACGTGTCTATGTCCCATCTGCCAAAACAATGAATTATAAAAGAGTATTTTTTGCAAGGCTTCATCAAAGGATCTTGGCTTCCTGTATATCATTATTTCAAAATAGTCTGTCAAGAGTGAAGCCCTACTATCATTGTTCTTTTTTAATTCTTTGGAGATTCTACCACTTAGCGCCTCTATTCCTTTAAGTAGTCTTTTTTCTCGCTCGGAAAAACAGGTATCTTTCACCTGGTCAAGTTTATTATATAGTTCGCGGATATCCGATTCTAGAATCGTTCCAAAATCTACTGTAACACTACCAATATCAACCAGACAACGATTATGCATTCGATAGACCATCGGATCGTAAGGATAAACATAATGACCACTCGTGTCTATTTTGATTTTTTTTGAAATGATATCAAACTGTCGCACATAATCATCTCTATAATCAAGCTTGCTATTCCAGTTAACAAGTTTACACTTCAGAATTATTTCTTTTCTAGACAGGAAGGGATTTCTTTGGCTTACTACGGCGAACCCCGCCTTCATATCCTTGAGAGTTCTGGGTATTAGCCCAAGGACTATATTCTTTAACAGAATCATGACTTTCTAAATTTATTTAAGACAATATTTTTTACAAAACCAACTGAGCTATTTTTAATTATTGTTTCTATAAGTAGATATGTCAATCCGCAAGTTATAATATAGAAAACCACCAAAATCCATCCCCGAATAAAATATGTCATGATGAGCATTATGGGAATGAAAGAAAGCGCTCCCAATAGCGCTTTAAGAATATCACTCCAACCGGTAATACGTATAGGTGTTTTTTTATATACAAACACAGTGGTTACAAAAAGAATAAGTGTTTCAGCAAAAACAGAGGCTATAGATGCACCAACAGCTCCCCATAAAGGAATTAAAATACAATTCATCAAGAAGTTTGTAAATGTGCCTACTAACACCGAATAAAGAAATAGTTTGTCATACCCCATTCCGACCAATATTTGGACTCCCGTTAAATTGTTAAGCCCTATGGCTATAATAAGCATACTTAGAATCATTAAAGGTATTACAGATCCCATGAAGTGTTCTCCGAAAAAAAGAGGGACAAAAACTGGGGATATACAACTCAACCCTATTGCAGACGGAAAAGCTAGGAATGAAATAATTTTAAAGGACTTCCCCATCAGTTCGTTAATCTTCCCATAGTCTTTATCCTTCATGTAATATGATACTCGAGGCACAGCTACTATTGATAAACTGGTAACCAAAGTCAGAGCAACTCTAGACATGTGCATGGCATTCGTATAAAATCCAACTTCGGAATAATCCCTAAGGAATCCCAACATCAAAGTATCCAAAACTGTATATATTGAAATTGCAATAGATGATGTAAAGAGTATAAACATCGGGCTTAAATGAGGCTTTAATCCCGTAATTGTAAATTGGGGTTTAACCCCAAACTGCCACATTTTAACGAAATTCCAAATATCTGCTACCACTCCACCCAGGACATGTAGTATTATGTATAGAATAAGGTCACTTTTTTCCCGTACAAAAACGAAAAGGCAGATTATGCTTATTACCCTTATTACTAAAGTGCGTAACGTTATAAATCCAAAGTTTTCTATCCCCTGGTAAAACCAGTTAATTTTAAACGGTGCAAGATAAACTACAAAACCTGCAATAAGGAAAATGACATAGTTCTCGTTAATCTTATTAACTAAAAACACAGATAATAGATAAACCGCAGCAACAATCAAGGCAGATAATGCCACTAATGACATGAGTTGCGACATCAGTTTGGACAAAGTTTCCTTATCATCTCTTACTTTTGCTACTTCTCTCACGCCATATGTGGTAATGCCAAGCATTGCAAATAATGAAAAATATTCTGCATAAGTATTTGCAAAATTAAACAAACCTACGCCATCAGGCTCTAGCACTCTCGCAACGTAAGGTGCTGTTATTAAAGGCGTAATCACAGAAGTAATATTCAGTAAAAGATTATATAAATAATTCCTTTTTATTGACCTTGTCATAATAACACAGTATGAGATAACGTTTTATTTACATGATAGAAAAGGGGTAGAAGATTTATATCTGGCTCATACATAACACCATTATCTGCAAACTACGCCTAAAACTTCATCCACTTGCGAAAATCTAAACTCATCTGGGGAAGTTCAGTTGTTCCTTTTTCATTCGTAAATGCAGCATCAGTATGTTGATTCGAGCACAAAACAGCACCATTATTCAAGACAAAATAATATATATATTTCAGTCTTGTAAGGGTGTAAACGTCTACAATATATCTTTTTGACCTGAAAATTCAAAGCGGATTTAGCTATATAGAAATACAATTTATAGAATCAACCTCATCTTTACTAATGTACAATTTTAAATAAATCATCAATCTGACTTTCAAATTCATTTTTTTCTTTTAGAATTAACTCTTTATAAGAGCACTGTTCCTTAATACAAGATTCGTAATTATCAAAAACAAAATGGAAACGCTCCAAAATATCAGATATAGACGCACTCTTTTCGTTGAATTTGTAGAAGTCTGGTAATGGGATGTCTACATCATTATTTGCGGCCCCTCGTCTTCCGGTTATAACTACACAGCCATTAAGCGCGGCCTCTCTTGGTATGCGATCCTTGCCTGGATGATTACCAAAATCTACATATAATTTAGATCGCTGCAAAGTATGCAACATTTCTTCTCTACTCATATTAATAAGAGGAACCCATTTCAATGATGGGTCACATTCGATTAATTTATCGGTATATTTTTTCCCCTTTTTAGGATTATATAGGATTATGTTTTCTTTTTTTATTTTTGAAGAAGTAATAAAATCAGTGTTTATAAAATCTTTTAATGGTACTAAATTCTTAAACCCTAAACCAGACAAAAAGATTCTTGCATATTCTGACTGGTATGCATTAATCTCTCCGAGATTCTTAAGATCTTTAATAGAGAATGTTAATTTGCAATTAAAAAAAATCTTAATGTTATGCAGGCAAAAACTGAAATATCTCTTAACAAAATCAAAGGATTTAGAAGGGCTATATCTCATGTCTAATATTGAATGATATGGCATCTGTGGGCCCTCTAAGAAGAAATTATCAACACTGAGCCACCATAACATTACATGTGCTTTCTTAATGCTTTTTGCTAAATACATAAAACCTTCATCTATCACAACAATAGAATTTTCAGTATCTTCGATTTGCTCTGATACCTTTATATTGTATTTTAGGTATGGCGATGGTATTTCCTTACTACCATTGCCTATATAAACTATATAAGCATCTCGGCCATTATTATTTAAATAGTCAACTAATTGATGAATAAGCTCACAACCTCCAGTCGTGAAATTTGCAATACAAAATGCAAAAATCTTTTTGTTTTCTATTTCATTAATCATATGCTTAAAATTTAAATTTTAAATATATCTTTTACATATTTTACCCTCATCACAATCCATCCAAATCCTAAACAAACAATAACCATTGCAACATAAACAAATAGAGGATATAATATACCAGCAAACACCCCAGTTTTATGTAACCAATCCCTTAAAATAAGAATAAATGTAATATGGAAAGAGTATATAGGTAAAAAATATTTTGACATCTCATTAATTAATGCAATTAACACACTATTGTTTACAGTTTTACTAGTTATATATAAAAATCCTATAAAAGACAACAAAACAAATGAGGGCGATCCAAATAAGAATTCAACACCTTTTATTCCGACAAAAGGTTTTACTAAATAAAAAACGTAAATATTTGTAAAATACAATAAACCTATAATAAACAAACAAACTTTGCTTAATATTATTCTCCTTTCTTTGTAATGACAAATCAATCCTCCCAAAAAATAGTAAAAAAGCCAATACCACATCCTAAAAGTCTGGCATATACGCGACTCATAATTATGCACTATATCTGTAACAAAAAAAGTAGTTATAACAATCAACAATATCAATTCTAAATATAAAAGCTTATTAGGATTTAGGTATCTATTAATTAATGGAGTTAATAAGTATAACATTATTGTTGCTCCAAAATACCAGAAATGGCTCATCTTCCCCATCTGCAAGAAACTGTATACAAAATTCCATATGAATATCCTAGGTGTTAGTTGAAGGCCATAATTATATATACACAAAAAAAAGCATATTATAAAACAGAACTTAACAATATTAAAGATTTTTGATGCATAATATTTGTAATTCTTATCTTTGAATAGCATCAAATAGCCACTGGTAATAAAAAATAAAGGAATAGAAAGGCCTGATATGCTATAAATAATATGTCCAAGACTCGTTTCTGTAAGATCAAATGCATGTTCTGTATGCAGGCCAACCACTCCCAACATTGCTATAATCTTAACAAGATCAAGCGAAAGATTACGTTTTTGCATATAAAAAACTAATGTCCATTAATAGATAGCGGAGTTGTCAATATATTACTAAGAAACTGGATCTTAGAATAGAAAGGAATGACTGTTGTAGATGTTGTTAATAACTGCATGAGTTTATGAACGCCATCAAAGTCGCAGATATCCATCTTGACAAACTTGTAATTGAGTTTATATTCAAAGCCCTTCAATTTTTGGCAGGTTGTCTGAATATGCCAACTTGTCCAAATTGATAATCCTATATTCCAGATATTTGTTCATAAACAAGCAAGCCAAGTGGCTGCCTATAAATCCAACACTACCATTTATGATAAGCATTCTATTGCAACTCATATTTATTGATTATTCAAATTACTAATGCATATCTTGAGAGATTCCGTCCAATATGGAATCGTGATGCCAAAAATCTCTTTCACTTTGGTTTTGTCCAAGACAGAATATGCAGGGCGCTTTACAGGAGATGGAAATTCATCAGAATGGCAAGGTTGAATATCACAGCCACTATTGCCAGTATATTCAGCAATCATCTTCGTAAAATCGAACCAACTACATACACCCTCATTCGAAAAATGGTAAACTCCACTCTTCGAGTAATTGAAAATTGACAATTGAGAATTGAGAAATTCTTTCTTGTAATCTTCGATTGTAGACATGATTGCATTGGCCAGATCAAGGGCGTATGTTGGCGTACCTACCTGGTCAAAGACTACTTTTAACTGAGGTTTTGTAGCCGTCAGGTTGAGCATGGTCTTTACGAAGTTCTTACCGAACTCAGAATACAACCATGCTGTACGCAAAATAACATGATTGCAACCCGTGGCCTGTATCTTTTGTTCACCATGCAATTTTGTGAGTCCATACACTCCAGTTGGTGTGCCTTTCTGCTCTTCTCTGCAAGGCGTATTATAAGGGTCTCCACCAAATACATAGTCCGTACTAATATGAATTAGCAGACCATTAACCTCCTTCATCGCTTTTGCCAGATTTTCAGGTGCAGTAGCATTTAGCGTTTCAACTTTGTCACCTGCTGTTTCTGCAGCATCAACATTCGTCCAAGCTGCACAGTTGACAATGCACTTAACGTCATTCTCCTTAACAGTCTTGCGAATAGCCTCTAAGTCGGTGATATCCAACTTTACATAACCTTCGCAAACATCCGTAAAGATATATTTGTCGCTACTTTGTTTAGCAACAATTTGCATCTCATTACCTAACTGGCCGTTGGCACCTGTGACTAAAACTGTCATACTAATACAGATTTACGTTGATGTCAAAGGGGGAATCAAAATCCTTCAGACATGCATGTTTAGTATCCTTATCACTTAGATTGGCTTTATCTGTAGGTATATGCCAGTCAATACCTAAAGAGCTATCAAGTATACTGATACCACCATCTGCTTTGGGGGCATAAAAATTGTCACATTTGTACTGGAATACAGCGGTTTCACTCAAAACAGCAAAGCCGTGAGCAAATCCACGAGGGACAAAGAACTGACGGTGGTTATCCTCAGTCAGTTCCACAGCAACATGCTGACCATATGTAGGACTTCCTTTACGGATATCCACAGCAACATCTAGAACAGCACCCTTCACACAACGAACCAGCTTGCTTTGGGTATAAGGGGGATTCTGGAAGTGCAATCCACGCATTACACCATAAGAGGATTTACTTTCATTGTCCTGAACGAAAACTATAGGACGTACTTTCTCATCAAACTCGCGCTGGGAAAATGATTCGAAAAAATAGCCTCTAGAATCTTCAAAAATGCGAGGTTCAATTATCACGACTCCCTCTATTGCAGTTTTAATAACATTCATAATTTGCTGTATTGATTATTTAAGAATATAAATCTATCTTCTATCCACAATTTTAGTTTTTCTACATGACTGTAATACATTTCATGAAACTTATCAAAAGTCAAATCCTTAGGACCTAACCTCTCCCACACTTTATTATCTTGATATACTTCATTTTCTATTTGTTTGGATTTCATATCTATATAATTGTATATATCATATCTGTTCGCATAATAATCGCTAAATCTTGTCTTTACCTTAGCCTTAAAAGCAGGGTCTTCGAATAGACGGTTATACCATTCTGACTGTATAACACATAAATCCACACTTGTATTTAATGAATCTCTAAGATGTGATGTTCCAAATACGTAATTCCCAAAAGCTAGATCAAAATCCCAAATAGGTCCCATTTTCAGTTTCCCGCCACGTGTAAAGTTCATATAGCAGCTGGTATACATCGCAGCATCTATGTTCTTAGCTATTTCATTTATTAAGTACCATTCAACAAATGACTCCTCATCAATATACTTACGATAGCCCTCATTGTCATCGAGAAAATTTTCGGAAAACAACGACTGTTCTGCTTTTAGAATAAAGTCTTTTATATAGTTATAATCTTCATCTCCTTCTTTTACATCAGGCTCCTTTATATTTAGGGGTTCTTTCATATGAAGTGTTTTAAATGTCACCTCGTCTTCTTGGGCCTTGGCATCCACCTCAATAAGAAAACCACTTTTGTCGTCACAGACACGTTCTTTCTCTGGCTTCAGTCTTTCCCCAATCTGATATAATCCCCAAGGTTTATCATTCATTTCTAATGTAGTGTACCTATATCTCGGGGTATAATCAAGTTTGCTCATTGTACGACTCATATAAAAGGCCACGCTATTACGTAAATGAGTTGGATCAAAGTAATTAGCCAAAAGCACCCAAGACTTATCCTGAGGTAGTTCAAATAAACTTTCTTTGTTGTAAAACTTAATTGAATATGGTTTCTTCGGTCTATTCCAGGTAGAATTACCACGACCTTTTATTCTAAATGTAAAAGATTCAGACTTTCCTTCCAAGACATCACTAAAGGCAATCATTTTACAACTGTCAACCCAATCTATTTTATTTATACTTGCGACCGTATCGAGTGGAATAAATAATGACAAACGACTAACACTATTATACTCCTTGTACACATATTGTTCATTTGAATTGAAATTGTGGCCATTATCATCAATACTATTAACTATTTCAGTGCACGCGAATATGCTGACTAATAATAGAATATAGGAACAATTTCGCAAGTGGTTCATAACTAATCCAGTCAGTGTTTTACTAAGACATAAGAAGCAAAAAGTATCAATGTGTGTAAAAAAACAAACATTTAAAATTCGTCAATTTTACCAGCACCATTTTTCTCAAACTCATCAGCCATCTTCATCAGGTACTGACCGTACTGGTTCTTGAGCATAGGCTTTGCTAGTTCACGCATCTTTTCCTCAGTAATCCAGCCATTCCGGTAGGCAATACCTTCCAACAAGCTACCTTTAAGCCTTGACGTTTCTCAATCACCTCTACGAAGGTCGAAGCTTCAGCAAGACTGTCATGTGTACCAGTATCTAACCAAGCGAAGCCTCTTCCCAAAGTTTGGACCTTCAGTTCACCATCTTCGAGGAACTTCTGATTAACAGTGGTTATCTCATATTCTCCACGGGCAGAGGGTTTGATGTTAGCTGCAACTTCAACCACTTTATTGGGATAGAAATATAGACCTACCACTGCATAGTTACTCTTTGGTTCTTTAGTTTTTTCCTCAATAATCAGGCAGTTACCCTGCTTGTCAAATTCGGCAACACCATATCGTTCAGGATCTGATACCCAATATCCAAATACTGTTGCCTTGCTGCTTTCTTCAGCATCTTTAACAGCGGAACGAAGCAAACCCGTAAAGCCGCTACCATAGAAGATGTTGTCACCAAGAACTAAGCAAACACTGTCATTGCCTATGAACTTTTCACCAATTACAAATGCCTGAGCCAAGCCATCCGGAGAGGGCTGTTCAGCATACTCAAAGTGTACTCCATAGTCTGAACCATCTCCCAAAAGGCGTTTGAAGTCTGGAAGATCATAAGGAGTGCTAATGATGAGGATATCCCTAATTCCTGCCAGCATTAATGCACTGATGGGATAATAAACCATTGGTTTGTCATAGATAGGCAGAAGCTGTTTGCTAACACCTTTTGTGATGGGGTATAGCCTAGTGCCGGAGCCTCCGGCGAGAACGATTCCTTTCATAAGCAGGATTATTATAAATATAAAAGGGGAGGGTTATCTTTAATGAGCCTTCTTTTATGAAAGAACCCCACGCTGTTCTTTATTTCACTATGGTCTCGTAAAGATCTGTAATAGCATTGATATCCAACTCAACAGGATTATTCTTTAAACGCACAGGATTTACCGACGATGATAAAACCTTAATATCATCTACTCTATTTTTTGACTCAGGTCGGTCTAACTCCATTTCATGCATCATTGAACGGAATTGCAGGATTGCTTCGCTGGCACTATGGTGGTCCATTGCTTTAGCTATCTGTTTAAAAACACCCACCATATAATCCTCACCCCTTACGTCAATGCAAAGACGAGAATGGCCTACCATAAATTGCCAGATTTCAGGCAAGCAAACAGCTACAGCATGGCCATGAGGTAAACCGTATAAAGAGGTTATCTTGTAGCTCATGGCATGGGCTGCGGTGGTGGCAGTGATATTGATGGCACGTCCTCCATAGTTAGCTGCCAGCATAATCTGAGCAGCGGCCTCCTCATCGTTTTCGAAAAGGTACTTACGCCAGTTGGCCATGATGAGTTCAATGGTCTTACGGCTATACTCATAGCTCTCTTCTGTTGAGTTGACACTCCACCAGGATTCAATACCCTGACAGAGCGCATCCATCATGGTGCACTTCTTTTGGTACAATGGAAGAGACTTCAATACTGATGGTTCTAATATAGCATAATCAGGCAATACACCATCGTTGGTAACGGTCTGCTTAGCCCCCTCATAATACATCACGGCATTATGAGTAGACTCAGAACCCGTGCCTGCTGTCGTTGGGATTGCAATGAATGGAATCTTCGAACCACCACATTCAACTCTCGTACTTACCAATGGTGGAATAAGGGCTGAATTGCCTTCTTTAGCCAAAACTGCCAACTTAATGCACTTGGCTACGTCAATAGCACTTCCACCACCTACTGCCAATATGGTATCACACTTGGTGATTTGGAAAAGATCTATACCCTTACAAACTTGTTCATAGAGAGGATTGGGGGTGAAGTCAGAGAACACGACATGGGGAACACCCATATTCTCAATGTCTTCCTTTATATTCAAGAAGGGGAAAGAAGAGTCGCAAACCAAGAAAACCTTGGTTGCACCTTCTAAGGCTTCACGTAGATGACTTATACCGTTTAATATCTTTTGATTCATATCGAACACGGATTTCTCAGATTATACGGATATTTTAGTCCTTCAAGAAAGACATAAGAGATTCCTTATTTTGAATTGGTGTTGTCGTCGGGCGGCCAAGATCTTTGCGGTTGCCCTTCCGTACACGAATCTCCAAAAATATTGGATATTCGTTAATTGACAATTGAAAATTCTCTCTTTGAGAGTGTGGCGATGCGAGGATCATTGACAATTGATTTTCCAAGGCATCTTTGCTATCTACACTATAAACACTCTTGTAGCCTACTGCCTTAGCAACTGCAGGCAGATTAATCTTCAAGCCTACCGTAGGTTGGCCACCTACAGAATCATGAGCACCATTGTTGAACACCACATGAACATAGTTCTTAGGAGCCTTGTTGGCTACAATGGCCATGCTACCCATGTGCATGATAGCAGCACCATCACCATCAAAGCACCAAACGCGACGATCAGGTTGAGCTAGGGCAATACCCAAAGCGATCTGAGAGGCATGTCCCATAGAACCAACAGTCAGGAAATCACGCTCGTGCCCCTGGTTCATGGCTGTGCGATACTCAAAGAGTTCACGGCTAATCATACCGGTGGTAGAGACAATGCAATCCTTCTCAC
>AUXO011994733.1_pt1 | contig 19917 bp, 38 predicted proteins | sample 768731 | NCBI WGS metagenome assembly AUXO01 (sample SAMN02715735, study PRJNA202380) | gut metagenome | biome: sheep rumen | host: Ovis aries | place: New Zealand: Palmerston North
TACATAGAGGAACTATACAGGAGAGTTGGTGAGAAATACAAGTTTCCAAAAAACATGCCGAATGTAAAAGATAATGAGTATTGGAAACCTGCCATCCCACCGAATATCGAAGATCTGGTAAAGGAGTTCCTCACATGTGGAGGTATTATTACTGGGGTTTACTACAACGGAAGAAATCTGGAATATGAACTAAGCGGGTTCGCAAAATCTGGAAACGGAATACTTACAAAAGACGAGAAGGGGAATGTCATATTGAAGACAAGATATAACACCGTCGATGAGATATGGAGCTTCGAAGACATAGTCGACGTGTCGAACCGTTGGGCATATGATTACAGAGATCAGTACAATAAAGATCGATGGGCTGAAAATTATTTAAATAAACAATAAACATATGAAAAAGATTCTTGGATTTTTTGCAATTGTTGCTACAACCGTGATGATGCTATCGATGACATCATGTCAGTCGTGTACGAGACATACAGGAGGAACAACAACCATAAACCTTGAGAAAGGCGAAAAGCTTGTGGAGGCTACATTGAAAGATGACAACATCTGGTATCTCGTAGAGCCGATGGAGGAAGGATATGCCCCGAAGACGAAAGTCTTTAAGGAAAGTTCCAACCTCGGTATTATCGAAGGAAAAGTAATCTTTGTGGAGAGCAGGTAACATGGAGAAACTGAAGGAGTATCTGAACGCATATGCTCATGTCTACAAAGGACACTATCTTCCTGTTGACTGCAGAATGATGTGGAAAAAATTTTTGGGAAGATGTTGGAAAAGACTATGAGGCGGAAACAAAAGTCTTCATCGAACGGTTCAAGGAATTTTGCAGCAAAGGTCTCCCGTTCTTCGCGATAGGGTTATTTCCTGACTATAAAAAAGAACTGTTCGACAAGAACATGAAAATTGTAACAGAATATGAATCAAAACATCCTGAGTTGTTCAAATGAAAAAACACGAGCTTTCAGTTGGTGACTGTGTGTTCTTCGACTTCAACTATCTCGAAGATGATCCGATGTACTCGAAGGAGAATTTCTGTCCTTACAAGATAGCGTATGGTGAGGACATAGACCGTGCAGAGGAGAAGACATGGTGTGGCAACGACATCTACCAGCCGATTCCGATAAATGTCGCGATTCTTTTGGAGAACGGATATAAGTATGACGAACTGACGCATGGTTGGTATGACAAGACGGGAAGAGTGAGAGTCTCTGTTCCAGACTATCCGAACACCAACAGGGGATGGCTTGTCCACGTCGATACCGAGGACATGGACACAATGGCTATGTTCGAGATTGCATATGTTCATCAGCTTCAGCATATCTTGAGGATGTGCGACATGGAATCTGATTTTGAAATATCAGAAAACACACCCTGTATCTCTACAGATAAACATAAAGACGAAGAAAATGAGTGATGAGTACAGAACAAGGCTTATTCCAATTTGGATATCTGAAATAGGTGATCTTTCTCTGCGTAGGGACAATTGCCTTGTCCAGATGAAATTCTGTCAAGGCATTGGTAATGAAATATTTGACGTGTATGTTCCTGCAACTGTCGTAGACAATGGAAACGGATCATACGATCTTGTGTTCTACAAGACAGAGATTGTCAACGGAAAGGTTGAATATTACACGAGAGTGTGCAGATATAACAAAGACAACCTTCCGTCATTGTACAATATCGATTCAATCAAATGGTTCGACTACTGCAAGATAAGAGACGGATATCTTGTGAAGTACAACGATGAGGAACACGAGATGGAACCGATAATTGATGTTTGGAGAACAAGTATATCACGCACCGAATTCATTAAATGGATCAATTTGTTCGACGACTGGAGAAGAGCCGAAACAAAAAAAGACAATATTATTCCGTAAGATATTTTCTTTTTATAAAATTTATCAGTATCTTTGCAGTATGATAGGAAAAAATATAGATGTCGATGATGTGTACTAGTACGTAAAACGACTGCACAAGGAATATGGTGAGATAAAGGTTCCGAGAAGAAGATTCTTCCTTTTCTCTGAGCCAGACTATTGTGGCGAGAACTTCAAGGACGGAAGACTTATGGGATACAGAGATGTAATGAATTTTATCAGCAAGAATGATTTTGATACAATCCTGACTCCTGAGATTCTAGAGAAAAACGGATTCGAGAAATATTACGATGAAGGTACGAAAGGCTCATGGATAACAATGTGGACTTCCATTGGGCCAGACGGAAACGGAGACATAGAGATTGAGTTCAGAGACGACAATGAAATTAATGTCAAGATAGACACGGCAGGATCAAGATGCCTTGGATCCTATGTAACCACACAGAGCATAAAGTTTGTCGGACAACTTAACACTCTGTTTGAGGTTATTGGAGTAGACAAGAAGATAAAATGATAGGGAATTTATACAGCAAGGAAGCCTTAGTTGAGGCGATGAAGAGGATAAGCGGAATGTTTTCCGAATACTACAAGTATACGACTATGTTTGTATTCGGATTCTCAGACAAGGTTCCTGAAGACAAGATTTGGCTTGTAGACAAGATTTGTACACAGGACGAAAAGAGGGTGTTCCTTATGAAGCCTGACGGAATTGTCCACAAGAAGATCCTTGAAATTGAGAACGAACACAATATAAAATTTGACAGACCAAGCGAGATTACAAAACGTATATTAATCTCTCTTGGATTCACACCGACAGACGAATCAAATAAATCAATAAAATGAAATTGCAACTTTGCATAGACGTAGACAGGTACGAGAGAAAGCCTCTGTACACAGTTAGTCTGAACGACATAGACGAAGCAGTGAACTTTCATTCCTACAACTGTATCTTCTTCGAACAGGGGAATGATCTTCAACAGCTTATTGAAAAAGTGAAACAATGTCCTGAGGTTGTCGAGAACAATCTCGAAATAAAGGATTTGCTTGGGTTTAACATATAAACATATAAACAATGGGTCTTGATATAACAGTGCATCGGATCACTAAAACTCCGAACACGGAAGGCGATTACTTCCAGCTTGTCGATGATGACGGAAACTACAAAAACAATTTTCCGGAATGGACGAAAGAGTTCGAACAAAAGATTGTAGAGCATTGGTACGACTTCGAAAAGTACAAAGAGATTACAGGAGTCGATCTTAATGACTACGTCACCGACGTGGAGAGTTATAGTGGCAAGGACGACAGCTACATGATCGTACATCACAAAGATGTCGAGCTTCCTGAGTGGGATGGCAAGGGTGATTATGAGACATACAAAGCTGAAAGAAAGAAACTTCAGCTGAAAATCTACTTCAAGGATATACCTACGATGGAGCACGAAACTTCAGTCTTGTACTATGAGGAAACAGGATACCAGAGGAAAGGACTCAACGGAAAGTTCTACGATGACTACACAGATGGAAAAATCGGATATTTCGTGTGGTCTCTCGACGAACTCAAATGGTACAAAGAGGAATACTGCGACGATCCTCACAAGTATGTCTATCCTAACGGAGACGAATCCGATATAATGATGTATCCGAAAGATGACTTCCAGAAGAACATTATCGACAAGTTCGTAGAGGGTGAGTGTGTTGTAACATTCAGTTGGTAATGGAACATAAAAAGAAATTCGAGGAACTTAAAAAATGTCTGGAATCACCTGCGTATTTCATAAACAATTACTGCAGGATAAAGACAAAGTTAGGTAAGGAAGTTCCATTCAGAAAGTTCACGGACGATGAAGTCTTGCTTGTTAGTGAAAGAATTAGAGCTATTTCAACTTTGGGATTCAGACGTAGACTACGGATTCCATCCGAATTCCAAAGAGAAACTTCATTTCAAGCACAAGAAAAGTGGAACAAACGATGGAGAAATAAAGATGGAAAGAAAAACCTGTGATCACATATTCAAATTCAGAATCTATCTCGACAACGAGATCTCGACATCAGAGAGAATTATCAAGACAAATGTTGATTTCTTCGAGAAAGCCGAGAAGAAAATAGATCAAGAAGGACTTACGATAGACGAATATGGATACAAAAAACTCGATATTGCTGAGGACATGGTCGAGGAACTTGTGTTCACGAAGGATGAGATCCAGAAACTGAAGGAAGAACTCTGTAAAAGGATAATGGAATCAGAGAATCCGTTCAACATATGCTGTGTCGATCTTGACGGCGGATACTATTATGAGGACGGTGAATTGTTGGAAGACAAAATAAAAATAGAGTGATATGCTTAACGATAACTTAAACGGAATTATCAAGGATTTGCCCTTGAACAAGATGACGGACGAACTCAATGTTGTCCGCTCAATAAAGAACGAATTTGTAAATTACACAAAGGAAGGAAAGACTCTGACCGAAGCAGACGAGGTTAAAATCCTCATGAAGATGAAAGCACAACGCGAGGATTCAATCCGCCAGTACAAGGAAGGTGGCAGGATGGATCTTGTGGAGGCAGAGGAAAAGGAACTCGGAATCCTGATGAAGTACATCCCAGAACAACCAACAGACGAGCAGATTGAGAAATACACGGAACAGGTTATTTCAGACATTATCAGCGAGAAGGGTTCTGTAACCGTCCGTGGCACAAAGGATGTTATGTCCAAAGTTCAAGGAATGTATCCAACCGCAAGCGGCAAGATTGTGTCTGCTGTAATCAGAAAGCATTGTTAAAATGAGACCTGGAGATCTGCAAATTGGAGATTGTGCCATTGTACATGGCTATGGTCGATTTCATGAATGGAAACGTGACATGGTTATGGTTGTGACGAGTATCGATTTCTCCGTTGTCGGTCGTGCTGAAGTGGATGATCACAATGTGATGAAGCATTCGACGATTCTGCTGTCTCAGATAGAGCCGATCCCGTTTTTACTATAGAGTTTTTGAAAAGAACTTTCCAGAGTACGAAGAAGGATATGGGATCGGGTGGTGACATGAGAGTGCTGATTGCGATGAGTCGAAAGGATTTATGATTGAATTCAGGAATGACAATATTGAATTAATAATGCGAAATGTACATTATGTTCACGAGGTTCAGCATATTGTGAAGATGGGTGGGTTGCAAAAAGATATCAAATCATGAATAAAGGAAAAGATATTTTGAATCCAGACGTAACTCTTATAAGTATGACCGGTGTTCTTGTCAGTAGGGAAACAAAGAACATAATAGATCAGCCTATCATTGTAAGGTTCAAGGATGGTGTCGTTGTAGAGTATCCAGAGCCTGTCCTGAAATCCGATATTGTATTGGATGATGTAAAGTTCTTTCTGAAAGACAAGTTTGGATTCAACTTTTCGCTGCATAATATAGTGATAAGGATAACTGAGATTCTTGTTGAAACCAGCGTCTATGAAAACGATCCAATCTTCGGTGTCAGAAAAGACAGCAGGATTGTCAGTGTCAGCATGACGATGGTTCCAGATTATTCAATCATTGAGTTTTCGAATGAAGCCGAATGAAATAGCAGACATATTGTTATCTAGAAAAATAGATTGTTTTCCAAGAGGATCTGTTGTATATGGCACATACGAGGAAGGTGTCTCTGATTGTGATTATTTGGTTGTTGTCGATGATTCATGCAATACAATATTATCTGACTATCAAAAAGGGGAATTTCGGTTTGAAATAATAGATGCTTGCCAATTATATAAACGCAAAATCGATTATATGTTTGTAACACAGGCAAATTTTATTACATCGGTAAGAAACAATGAGATTGATAGATTGGAATGTTTGTTCTCAAAGACAGGTAAATATTATTCCACAATGTTCATTCTCGATAAATGGAAACTCAGAAAATCAGTATCGTCGATATGCAGCAACTCGTGGGTAAAAGCTAAAAAGAAACTCACTGTGGGAGAAGACTACAATCTAAGGATTGCGCAGAAATCGTTGTGGCATTCATTGAGAATCTACATGTTCGGAATACAGGTTGCAAGGTGTGGATCTATTGTTGATTTTTCTGAAGCCAATTATCTGTGGGATGAGATAAAGAACGAGCCGAATCCTGTGTGGGACGTATACTATGCGAAATACAAGCCTCTGTTCAACAAACTTCGTTCGGAATTGGTTGAACTTTGCGAAAGACCTAAATTTGATTTTCAACTTAACTGAAAAATAAGTATCTTTGCAGTAACAAATATTATACAATATGGGAACAACTATTACGGTTGATATAGATCTTGACGACAACTTCTCGAACCTTTCCACAAAAGATCAAAAGAAGTTCCTCGTCGATCATATTTCGGATCTCAGCGTGAGTGAAATTGTTCATGAACTTGATGTTGATTCCATTCTTGACGAGATTGGATATTATGACATCATCAAATACCTCAACGACAGAGGTTTCACAGTAACCGAGGATTAAAACAAAATATAATACCATGAAAGAGAAGTGGATAGGAAACATACATTTCGTGTTCTATAAGAATTTTGATATCCAGATTCTTCCCTCAATAAACATCATACCGAAATGTGAGTCGCATCACAAGGAAGTCATATTCGGGTTTCTGAGATGCAGGGTATGTGTGTTTAAGGATACCGAGCGCCTTGAGGTAAGGGGGAACAATTTCGAAATGATCGCCAAGATAAGGCTCGCCCTTACTGATGTACCAGAATCGAGATTTGACATGATGGAGACATCACTGAAGGAAGTATATGAATGGTTCGACACATTAAAACTTAGACTGTATTGAAATGACACACTTCAAAGTAACAAGAAAAGCAATCACGGATGGAAATACAACCAGAGAGGTTTTCAACGTCTTCTACGGAATAAGGGGGATTTTCAAGATGAAATGGTACAGAGATGGAGAGGACATGACCATCGACGAAGTCCTCAATTATTTTAAGCCATGGATGGGCTGCACACACGTCAAAATATATGTGGCTGGTGTCGAAAACAAATAATTGTAAAATGAGTTTTATTTTTGACATACCTAAACAGACAGAATCTGTTGCTTATACTATTACTCGTGAACAACAGCTTCAAATGTATGACAATGAATATAAGCGTCTGATGGAACTTCCTAAAGAATGTCTTGTTGAGATGATTATAGGAAAAAGATATGAAGTCGGGCACCTGTTTGGAACATTGAATTGATGAACAAAGAATCCCTTATAGAGTACGCAAAATCTCATTTGTCGGATCTGATTCCTTACGATGATCCTGAATATGAGTCAAAGCTTCAGCGGATGGCTGAGGCTTATGCTGATGTTGAGATAAACGGAATAGAGGCAGAGGATGATCCTTGTGTGGATCTTTTTGATGTTTGTGATTTTGATGACGTTGATTTTGATTGATAGAAAAAATATTTTTTGATTTTCATTTTTCGATTTTTATCAGTATCTTTGCACTGTAGAACTTTCTAACATGGAAATCACAAAAGGCTATAAGTTCAGGTTGTATCCGACAAGAAAACAGCGAGAATTCTTCAACAAGAATATCGGCTGCGGTCGCATGGTATACAACTGGGCGTTGGCTATGAAGAAGGAAGCATATGAGAAAGATGGTTCTGATCTGTCGATTAGTAACGGCATTAGTCCATTGTTGCCATCACTTAAAAAAGAGAAACCTTTTTTAAAAGAAGCTGACTCGGTATCTCTTATATGTGAGTTAAACAATCTGTATTCAGCATACTATAAATTTTTTAAATGTGGATCTGGATTTCCAAAATTTAAACTCAAAGAAAATTCAGGAAGTTATACTACACATCTTAAAAAAGGATCGATACGAACAGACGAGAATGTTGTTGTGTTGCCGAAAATAGGTTCTGTAAAATGTGTGTTTCATCGTGAAATAAAAGGCATCGTAAAAGATGAACCTTATGTAACTATAAGTAGAACAACCACAGGTGAGTTTTATATATCAATCAAAGCATCATGTGTTGTACAAGACAAGCCAGAATCCGTTGCTAATATAGATAATACAATAGGAATAGATCTTGGAATGAAAGATCTTGCTATCCTCGATGATGGAACGAAATTCGATAAGGTTGAAGTTGACAATAAGCTTGAGAGAAAGAAAAAGAGGATGCAGAGAAAGTTGTCCAAAAAAGTTGGTTCGAAGAAAGGACAACACAAGTCTAACAATTACATGAAGCTTCAACGAAAGATTTCGAAGATAGACCAAAAGATTTCCCGTCGTAGAGAACAATACCAATATGAAGTCGTGTCTGATATTATCGAAAGAAAATGTGACTATATCGGAATTGAGGATCTTAATGTAAAAGGAATGTCTTCTACAGGAAGACGCAAGAAAAACGAAAAACTTAGCCAAGACGAATATAATGCTCTTTCTGACGAGGAAAAGAAAAAATACAACAGAAAGAAGAAAAGAGGATTCAACAGGAACGTTCTGAACAACGGCATGTATTCCTTCAAAATGAAACTTGAACAAAAAGCTGTTGAATCTGGAAAAGAGGTTGTGACAGTAGGAAGATTCTACCCGTCGTCACAAACATGTTCGAATTGCGGAGAAAAGAACAAGGTAACAAAAAATCTGAACGTTAGGAAATGGACATGTGAAAAGTGTGGAACTGTCCATGACAGGGATGTCAATGCTGCCAAGAACATACGAAACGAAGCAATAAGAATAAAGAACGAATGTGAGCCAACACATAAAAACCTACCGAGGTGTAACCGGGATGTCAAGTCTGCGGAGATCCATAAGAATGAAAACCAACAAGTGGTTGAAGTTCATAGGGTCGTTGAACCAGAAATACAAACTGTTTTTGTGGATGAACCAATTGAAAATGCTGTGATTACATGAAGTCTAATGGAACTCCATAAGAAACAGAAGGTAGTTACAACAGCGTGCCGTCAATGCCGTGAGTCTATTTGAATGGAACTCCATAAGAAACAGAAGGTAGTTACAACCGATAAGCCTAATGCAGCCGTCAGCGGCGAATGGAACTCCATAAGAAACAGAATGTAGTTACAACATATAGAGCTAATATTTCATCTGGAACTCCATAAGAAACAGAATGCAGTTACAACAAAGAAGAACAAAAATAATATGAAGCAACAACACTTGAGACACATTACCTTCACTGGTGTAGACGAGATGGCAGACTTGAAGGGTCTGCAGGAACTTCAAAGTGAATATCCGATTGTAGAGTTCGGTGTTCTGTTTTCAAAAAACTGGAAGAACAACGGAAATAGGTATATCAATCCTGAATACATGAAGATCCTCGGAAGAAAGGGATTGAACCTTTCTTGTCATGCTTGTGGGAGCATCGCGAGGGATGCACTTCGTGGAAACTGGATGTCTCTTGAGCAGGTGACTAACGGAATGTATCCGTTCAAACGGTGCCAGCTTAACATCGCGAGAGCCGACATAAAGGAAGATGCCCTCAACACCACGCTTCCCGTCGGACTCGAAGAGGTTATCATCCAGCAAAGGGACGCTGATCATCTGTCGATATGGGACAGAATCCAGAACCATTACGGAATGTCCATCCTGTTCGATGCATCAGGCGGGAACGGAATCGACACAGGATTCGAGCCGTTCGCTATGGAGAATATCAGAATCGGTTACGCTGGTGGTATCACTCCTGAGAATGTCGCCGACAAACTCACGTTCCTTCTCAACAACGAGAATGTGTACGACTTCTGGATCGACATGGAGTCTGGTGTCAGAACAGATGACTGGTTCGACTTGAACAAGGTGGCTAAAGTTCTTGAGGTTTGCAAGCCTATAATCGAGAACCATAAAAATCAATTTGCTGAGGAGAAACAATGAAAACAGAAATAAGAAAGACTGTAGTGTATCTTGCAGAGGACGGAAAGGAATTCCTGTCTGAGAACGAGTGCAAGAAGTATGAGAAGACTGTTCTTGAGGACAAAAAGAACATTCGGTACTTCTGTGTAAGATATTGCCCTGATCTGACAGAGACCGGTTTGTTTCAGAAACAGATGTTCGTCGCTGTTCTTTCTAGATATCATCACAGAGAGATTGTCGAGAACTGGTGTGTAAACGAAAAGAACCTTGAAATAATAGGTGAGTCTGTACAGGGATGTGGATTCCAACCACATTTCGAAATTGTGAAATGTACGGAGGATGAATATTTCGGGTCAAAAGTCGGTCGCATAATAGGAGAATCATTCAAAGTTTACGACCAAGGTCAGTATTTTCTTTCTCCAAAAAGAGTGGAAGGTTTCCCTGAGGAAAACTTTAACTATATCGAAAAATGGGGATTGAAGTAAAATGAAAGCTATAATTGAAAAAGAACTTTGTAATCCAGTAGACGGACAGATTGTTGGTCCAATGTATCATGTCTATGGAGTAAGCGAGAGTGGTTCCAAAGAACTTATTGAAACAATCGATGGGGATATAAAGGAAGCAGCCAGACTCGCGGAAAGAACAATAGATCTCAGTGAGCTCGAGGTTGCTTACAAGAAGGATCCTGCAGCGTTTCAGTCAACCGTATATCCAACACCCTTAGACAATGTGCTTTCTCTTGAGTCCAAACACAAGAGCGAAGCTGATATGCTTTATAAGGATATTGATATGTGCATTCGCGATTTGATTGATGCAAGAATTACACACAATGAACATCTCGAGTCGGAATGTATAATGCGTATGGAAACGCTTATGGTACAGACTCAGCAGTATCTATCATTTGAAAAACAGAATGTTTAATTAAGATAATTATGCCATATAAGTACAGACAAATAAAATTCAACGGCGACATGCCGGATGCAATAAACAATTTGGGTGCCAACGGATGGAGAATCATTTCAGTCAACGATTCTGTCGGCGAGACACGTATTATAATGGAGAATATCTATCCGACTCCTGATCCTGCGGAAAATGATCCGATGCCAGTTGCGAGAACCATCGGCGATCCGAACGCTTTATATAGATGTATGGATGGGGTGAATAGGTATGAGTGGAGCAATTTGATGGAGCCTGCAGAATTCATAACATTCGATGAATTATTCAATGATGATTTTTATTCGGATGACGGAGAGTATGAGATGTACATTTCAGACGGATTTTATTTTCTTGGAACCGATATCTCTTGTATGGCAAGAGATGAAGTCTTGGAATTAGTGTCGAAAAACAGGGACAAGTTTAGAGACGGTAATGATCTGAAGGTTTACTACATTGATTATCCTGAAGACAAATAAAATAAACACGAAGATATGTTTCAATCAGAAAAAGATGAATTTGAAATAAAGTTCAAAGAAATGTTGAATCTTGTTCTTCCAAACGACTTGGGAAAGACTGACAAGAAGACTTATATAGACGAAGCTTATATCACCTTCGGTCAAGAAATAAAGGAAGCCGTATGGAAAAGTATTCCTCCAGAGAAAAGCGATGCTGTAAGATGGCTTAGACATGAAACAGGATCTGGTTTGTTTGAATGCCAGTTGGCTCTTGACAATCTTGTTGATGTGTTGAGAAAGAAACCTTATGTCATGGACAATCCTTATGTCCTTGAGATGAAATGGAAAAATAAACACGATAGCAATGGAAGCGAAACTTGAAAACGGACACAATGTCTGGATATATTGGCCAGATCAATGCAGACTGTGTAAGGGATATTTCTTTAGATCGGAGAACAAACCCTGCATGAAGGAAAAAACTCAAGAATATATAAACTCACTGAAGGAACTCGGACATAACTTCCATGGAGTTTATGGAACGACAGAGTTCAGATGCGACTACTTCTGCCTTGACGAAGAGAAGTTCCGTGAGGATCCAACTTATTCGCAGCAAGAATGTGGTTGCTGTGCAGGATGAAACGAATTACCGAAAAACAGAGTGAAATACCAAAAAAGAAAAACATATGAAAACAGGCGTAATTTTGGCAAGACTCCAGCCAATCCACAACGGACACCTTGAACTTATAATGAAAAGTGTTGTTGAGAATGACGAAACTTACGTGTTCATAGGAAGCGCGGACAAGTTCAACCAAAGGAATCCCCTTCCAATTACACTCAGGATGCAGCTGGCTAACGAGGCGATAAAACACGAGCTCGGTGAGCAGGGGATAGCGATGTCCTCCGCGAAGATAAAGGTTATCCCTTTGGATGATTTGACAGACGAGAGCGACAATAGCCACGACTGGGGATTTTACCTGTACAGCAAGATAGTCACAGAAACGGGAAATCCTTTCTTCACAATATATTACAGCGACGGGTTCGAGATTATAACAACATGGTTTCCAGGTTTCATTCTCAGAAACAACGTCTCCCTTTCGCTTTTGGCAAGAGGTGCGACATGCAAGGGAATTTCTGCTACAAAAGTCAGGGAAATGATTCTGTCTGACAATACAGAAGAGCTTGCTAATGTTGTTCCTCCGTGCGTGTTCGACAAAAGGGAGACGATAAAACAACATATCGAATTGTCAAAACTCATTAAAAACTGAAATGAAAACATACAAGGAGGAACTCAATGAGTTCATTGAAATCTACGATTACATAAACGAGATGCACAACGCATTGTTGTACAAATCAGGAATGGAAAGTTACGATGCGTACAAGATGCTTTATGATAAAGCTTTCTCAGACAAAGTGAACGGAAGGCTTCAGGAGATATTTCCGTTCGACTGGTGTGATCCAGATTGTGGATATGACGATGACTACCTTGCTTGGAAAAATGAGTTGGATCGTGCCGTTGAAAAAGTAAAAAATATTGTTGGATATGAAAACGATTGACGGAAAAGAATTTGTCTATTATTCGTATGTAGCCGAAGGAGAAGCAGTTGCCAACAAATCCTTGAATGTCACTGAATCTGTCATAAGAGGATTGAAAGACATCGCTAAAGGATATGATAATGCTGGCACAAAATGGTACATCTATCGCAGGGTGATGGATTTGTTGTTCGAGTCGCGCGGAACACACCCAAATGTCGAGTTTATCCTGACTAACACAATAATGAAGGATCCTAGACATCCGCTTGGTAAATATGAACTCTTTACGGAGTTCGACACAAACACTCCGAATCTGATATAAATTTAAGGTTCGGTTTTCTTTTTTCAAAAATTATAAGTATCTTTGCAGTATAAAACATATATCGTAATAAAATGGCAGACAAAGAAAAACAGGAAATGACTCCGAGTCAATACTTTGATTTCATCAAGGATGCAAAAAAGACAATAACGACAGATGCACTCAAGGATTCGTATGAAGTATTTGTGAAACTGGCTGAGAAGTACAAACGTCTTGGACAGGTCGAGTCTCTCAAAAAACTGAGTTTCCTTGCCGACACCCTCATGAAAGAAGAGAAGCTTATCGACCTCGGAATCACGACATATGTCTACAAAGATGTTATCGAGGACTATATCGAGAACGTAGCTGACAAGACAGTCAAGATTATCGAACTCTCCCGTTATATGAGAGAAATTCCAGATGAGCTGATTGAGACTGTGGAGAAATCCAAGGATCTCTTCGACAAATTCTATGTCGTGTTCACAGACTACACCGGCAAGGAGGAGCGCAAGGTCGAGAAGGAGCGCAGGGACAAGGATCCAATTCTCTTCGGAGCGTTCATGACCAACACCACCGTCGCCGACCGATTCTATTTCCTTGGTGACTGGGTGGATGAATATTGCGATCTTACACTCGACAAGATGGTGGAGCAGTACAAGGAGAAGAAAGGTGTCTCCCCTACAGTGGAGACTGAGATTCCAAAGACCGCAGAGGATCTCGTCGAATTACTGAAATCTTACAAGATAGAGGATAAAGACAACAGAGTCGCATCGCTGAACACAGGAACTACAATCAGTATACCTTCATACAGATATGTAGAAGTTGAAGGTGATCTTCCAAAAAAGAAGGGGTTCTTCAACAAAGTAAGAAGCGTTTTCAAAAAGTAAACCATGCTTTCAAGTAAGGTAGATCTCACCGAACATAGCGACTTTGGACATTCGAGTGGGCAAGGAGACGGCTATGATATTCCGATTGAGTATTGGGATGACGATTGTATGACATCTGAACAGTATGAGGCTATACTGAGATGGGAAAAGATATTCGGGAAAAGACAAAGGACCGAGAAGTATTATATTTTCGAACACATTACAACACAGTCTCCATACGAAACGGAATCACGTTGTTGCAAGTGTGGAAAGTCGTTGAGGCTGCCTTGGAACAAAGTCATGTACACTTCAATAAAGAAATCAGTGTTCTGCCAAGAGTGTTACAAGAAGAACAACGAATCCGATATGGATAATAGAATTCCTTGGAGAAAGGGAAACAGAACAGGATCTCCCGACATGACGGCATATAATATATTCAATTTGAGATAAAACGAAACATTATGAAAATACAAACCGAAACCCAATTCAATGTCGGTGATAAAGTCTGGCGTAAAAATCTCGTGACACATGAGGTAGGCGAATGTGTTGTCAGATCGATAATACTCACACATTGTGTTTATAAAAAGAACGATAGCGACGAGATTGTCGAGACTGAACTTGTAATCTACCACACCGACGACGGTCCATTGACCAATATGCCGGGAAAACCAGACGCAAACTTCGCTTATGCAACGAAAGAGGAAGCGGAGGCTGCACCAAACTACGATCCATCGAAACGGTAATTGTAATGGAAAAGGAACTGAAACTGAAGTTGCTTGAAGCAAAAAAGCTTCGTCATAAACTCGCTATCGATAACATCGATAAGCAAATCGAGAAACTGACGAACGAAATCTACGGTGACAAATGTTACAGGAACCATGTTGAGAGTAAACATTGTATCGTGTGTGCCAACCGTATCCCTGAACACGACTTCAAGATTCCAGACGGTATTGTATGCGGGCATCCGTCAAATCAGGAAGGTAAGGACAAGTTCCGTTGTTACAGCCACACCTGTAAATACTGGAAACAAGAAAAGAGATAATATGCTAATCGACAAGATAAGATACAGGAAGTTTGACAAGTCACAACGTAGTACATTTAGTTACTGGGTATGGCATTGGTTGGCTTTCAATTGTATAGCAATCAAACTCCATCATTGGAGACCGAGATATCTGTTCCATGACATAGAGAAGCCGTGGCTGAAACTGATCCTCAGGGACTACAAGAAAGTCCAGACTTGGCACAGGACTCACAATGCACACCACCTTGAGTACAGGAAACCTGACAAGAGGAACTGGATCGACATGGCTATCGACTGGGAGTGCAGCGGGCTTACGAAGATTGCTTGTCCATATGACGCGATGGGGGAAGCAAACAACAAGTTCATGAACAATGAGATGAGTTTCCATGAATATTACAACTTTTATATGGCTTGTAAGCAATTAAAACTAACTAACATAAAGTATGGAACAGAATAAGAAGCTTAAAGTAATAAACCTGTACGGTGGTCCTGGTACTGGCAAGTCTACGACAGCTGCAGCTTTGTTTGCAAAGATGAAACGTGCTGGATATAACGTGGAACTTGTGACAGAGTTTGCGAAGGATCTTGTGTGGACAGAGAGAAACAAGGAGCTTGGAGATCAGATTTATATCTTCGGGAAGATGTACCACAAGCTTTGGAGACTCCGCGACAAAGTCGACTATGTCATCACCGACAGCCCTCTTCCACTCTCTGTGTACTACGATAAAACAGGAATACCTTACTTCAAAGAGTTTGTAATATCCATGTACAACTCATTCACGAACTACAACTTCGAACTCACACGCCACTTCAAATACCAAGTGGAGGGAAGATATCAGACAGAGGCTGAAGCCGACTCAGACCACAAGGATATCATAAATCTTGTAAAGGAATGCGGAGTGGAGTTGATCAAGATAGAAAACAATTCTCTTCCAGAGGATCAAATATTCAACTACATAACAAAAAATGAAAGCAGGTAGATTGATTGAATCATTCGCTATTCTCCCGTCCATAACGATAGATTGGATGAATTGGGCAGGGGAGCGGCATTACAGTGTGCAGATAGCGTGGCTTTGGTGGTATATCAACACATATAAATCACCTGACGAAATCATGAACGATTATATAAAAAGGATATGATTACAAAAGAGGAGATAGAAAACGCCGCCTACGAATACTCAGGGAAGGTGTCACATCCAATAAACGGTGCGTTCAGGGATGGGGCAAAGTGGTATGAGGAGCAGATTCTGAAGAGATCTGTTGAAGCCGAAGTTACTGTGCCTGCATCTTCTTCATTCAAGCAAATCAGGTACAAACTGCCGAAGGATACAGAATATAAGGTTGGAGACAAAGTAAAGATAGCTATATTATGAAAGATGAGAAGATAGTTCGTGCCGTTGAGGAGGTGGAAAAGAACGGTATTCATCTCATGACCACAGAGGAAATCGAGAGCCAACTTAAATCGCTTGTTGTGGGGCAGAACGACGTGCTTCCTGTGAAAATGTTCTCGTTCATCGTCCCTAACCCAGAATACGATCCTGAGAATTTCTCTCAGGAGATAGAGGATTCCGAGGAAGAGATTGACACGCTTGAACTCATGAAGAAGGAGATGGCTAGACCTGATTTCGACTTCGTGTGGCATAATACGCTTTGCCAGATACCGAAGAACTCTGATACATGGATCAAAAACCATACAAAGAACTGTCCTACAAAGTTTGTGCATAATGAGTTCATGGAGCAATGTACGAACCACAAAGATGTAAGAAACTACTATTCTGACAAAACAATGGAGAAGATACAATCTGTAATAGACAAATATGGGGGAATTGTAAAATTTTTATAGTCTGAGCAAGATGGATGAAAGAAAAAATGACAGATTGAAGGAAGAGATTGAGCTTGCAATCCACAGGAGGCTCGACCTTATTTGCAACGACGAACTGACTGCATCTGAAATACTGGATGAAGCCAAAGGAGCGACAAATGAAATCATTGATCTGATAGCTACAAGCATAACAAACGATGTTGTTGGAGAATTTCACGAATGCGATCATACAGACCATTGTATTGATTTTATACAATTTAATTGATTCGATAAACTATATAAAATCATTCAAAGGTTCAAATTGAACACTTTTGGCGAAACAACATCGCCTCTATCACGTAAGCACAACAACTGTGCATCCGAGATTACTTTTCCTTTCCTTAACATTCCTATGGCACCGTTTATGTCAGCATTGATGATTTTTCCTGTAGATGACTTGAAAATCCCTCTTTTTGTACGCTTTCCTTTATAAGTGTCGTGGTGCTTCATTTCCTCAAGAGCAACATGATCAATCTTGCTGGTATAAGACTCCTCAACCACTTCCACTGCCAAATCGGTGTACTTCGATGACTTGTACTTCAACTGTTCGATCAAAGTGTTGAACGGAATCTGGACAAAATTCTGGTTGTTCCTTCTTCCGATGTTCACTTCCTGCTTCCATCCATCGTTGTGCCCGACAACTATCTTCTCCACCCTGTTTTCCACACAGAAATCTATTATTTGTTTGGATGCACAGTGAATATAATGACTGATTTTGTTGTTCCTCTTCGTCGTAAGTCTTTGGATTCTCCCGCTTGACTTTCTCTTGTTACATTTTTCAACCTTAGACCTATACTCTGCGAGTTTCTTGTTGTAGTATTGGTTGATGGACTTCAGTGGTCTACCGTTAACGACGTATGAAAAGGATTTGTCGTTTGAAGTTATAGCACACAGATTGTTCACACCAAGGTCAATACCGACGCACGAGTTCTCGTCATACATGTTTCTTATCACTTCCCTGTCTTCATATATGATGTTTATCTTTGTTTTGTCGAAATGTTTCTGTACAGTCACCTGTCTCACATCCCTAAGTTTTATCTGTTTTGGAATAAAGATTCTGTAATCCGAACAAGGTATACAGAACGAGTTCGATTCTGGATCCTTCTTCCTGAATCTGCTCGAATCTATATAGATTATGTTGTAATTCCTTGATTTGTATAGATACTTCGGCATCTTTGGTCTTCCGGTAAAATTTTTGGAAGATTCCTTGTACGACATTGTAGCCTTTATCCATGAAAGCCAGCTCTTCGTGACCTGCTTCACTATAAACTGCTTGATGTTAATGTCAAGTTTAGATTCCCTTATCTTCTCCTCGTTTTTGACCTTGTCCCAAAGCTGGTTGTAAGAATAAGTCTTTATCTTCCCTTGCTCCTTTGACTCAAAATACGACTGTCTCTGGAAATATAGAGCCTGATCGTATATTATCAGAGAGTCGGACATCATTTTAAGAAGCCTGGTGTCGTCCTTTGTTACTATGTTCCAAGATTTGAGCATAAGGAATAATTATTCTTACAATATATTTATTTCAGTTTTATTTTTGAAAATTATGTTTTTGATAAAAAACTATTCAATTTGTTACGTTAAGTATATTCATCGAGGACATCAACAATGTCATGGAGAAATTTATCGGAAGATCCAATACACCGACAACGAGGGAATTATTGAAGCAACATATTGATTGTCTGTTTGATAAGTTCATATTTAGTAATGAATATAACATTTGGGTCGAGGTGAACATCTAAATATTTTTTGAGTTTGTTTGTATCTTTTGAAAATAATCAGTATCTTTGCATTGGATATAAACAATTGAAAAATGGAAAAGAATAACCAAGAACTCATTATCGGCGATCTCTTTATGAGATTGCCGTTTGGTGTTTTTGTTGAAGACACAAAAGTCTCCGACGATCCAGTTATATATACACGGGAATACCATCCGAACGTCAGTACATGCAAGCCATATCTACGACCAATGTCAACTATGACAAAAGACGAAGCTGCGGATATGTATTTGAAGATATATCCAGAAGATATTGTCGAAAGTGTAGAAATCGATTTGGAAGCAAAAAGAATAAGGTTTGGCAGGACACATTGTGACGTGTTTTGCCATGTTGTGATCTTATTGGATCAGATTTATTCGATCGATCAGTTGGATTGGTACAACATGAATGGATTCGACTATAGGGATCTTATCGGAAAAGGGTTGGCTTATGAGGCAACGGGAAAAATGTATAGCAATTCAACATCGAAAAAAGATATGCGCAAATTCAAGTATTTAAGCGAGTGCAACGAAGGCGACTGGGTATACCATGAAGCTGGTGAGCTTGCACAGGTTTGTAAAAGTGAAGGCGGATTCAATAAGTTTTGCCTGCGGACAGGATATATCGAAAGTTCCGTCAACAACGACACTTATAAAGTTTATCCGATAACACTTCACACAAAGGTGATAGCCGAAGGGATCCATTCGTACTATGTTAAGATGCACGAGAAGCGACTGATAAACGGAAGCAAATGGGTGAACTGGCTCGAGGAGAAGTTCCATAAGCTCATGGAACTCCCAGAAGACGCAGATCGTGAAGACTACATGAAAGTGTGGCGCGAGATTGAGGAAAAAATTCAGGAACTTGAGTATCATAAATCATTCTTGTAATAACATGGAACAGATATCATTTGGTTTAATCGGAGCAATTATCGGTATTATAGGAGTAATGTGTGTCTTACTTCCAATAATGCTCCGTCAGGAAAAATGGCAGAGAAAGCACACCTACTACACAGAGGAAGTGATGAAGAATTATTTCGTTAAAGCGATAGAGGAAGCCCAGTCAAAAGCCGAAAAAGGATACAAGCTGACTCACACTGACAAGGAGTCTTGGTTCAAGGACTTCATGGTATGTGTTGATGACGAGATGAAGAATTACAAGGAGAAATAACAAACACCATGAAATCAAAGGAAGCGTCGGTAAGGGAGTATCTCGGAATAGTCTCCAGCTGTATCTCAAAGAAGAACTACATCATGGAGAACCTTAAGATGTACGGTATGAACACCACCTTGCAGGAGATAGTTGACTCGCTTGATGAACAGAAGGAGAAATATGACAACCTTGTCAGTGACATATTTTTTCGTTCGGAATCAGACTAAGCACCAAACAGCATCGATGGTGTGGAATCAAAATAAAGAAACATCTATGATTGAATTTTATGAAAAAAGCGACGAGGAGCTCTATGATCTTTTGCTCT
>AUXO018023496.1_pt1 | contig 19914 bp, 18 predicted proteins | sample 768731 | NCBI WGS metagenome assembly AUXO01 (sample SAMN02715735, study PRJNA202380) | gut metagenome | biome: sheep rumen | host: Ovis aries | place: New Zealand: Palmerston North
TTTCCTACATATTTGTCGAGATCTTTTTTTATTGTATCATATGTATCTTTATCAGGAACTATCGATACATAAAATATAACATATGCTATGTCATTTTCTTCATATACTTTTGGGATGTCAACATACATCTTATCAAGATCATTTTTTGATAAATTGACACTATCCTCTATCTCAACACCTACTATCCCATTTTCAAAAAGAACAGAAGCGACTATATCAGTCGCTTCAACCTTTGTCTCAATTTTATATTTTGTCCATATCATCTTATTAGATTTCCTATAATTCCATATGAAACTATTGACATAATTATAAACGCTAAGATAATACCAAGAAATATAGCAATGATTGATTTTTTAATATCCATCTCAAAGACAGATGCAATGAGCGATCCTGTCCATGCTCCAGTTCCTGGAAGTGGTATGCCTACAAAAAGTACTAACCCGAAAAATCCGTATTTGTCAATCTTACTTTTATTTTTTATTGCTTTATTATTAAGCCACAAAACTATTTTTTTGGTCGGTCCAAATTCTTCAAGTATATTAAAAACTTTCTTTAAGAGAAGTAGTATAAATGGTATAGGTATAATATTTCCAAGTATACAGATAATAGCTGCCTTAATATATGGAACATTGAGTAGCGCTCCCGCTATAAGTCCACCTCTAAGTTCAAGTACAGGCATTAAAGATATTATAAAGATAATTAATTCTTTACTGATTGCACCGCTTAAATTATTTACAATTTGTGAGACAATACTATCCATTAATGAGTTCTTTCGACATTTTTATAGCATCATCTATTTTATCAATGTTCTTTCCTCTACCTTCTGCAAACTTATCTCTCCCACCGCCATTTCCGTCAAGGACACTTGCCACACTCTTTAATATTTTTCCAGCATGTAGTCCTTTAGATACTGCTGTATCAGAAAGTGATACAACTATCGCCACATTTTCATCATTTTTAGAAAATGCAATTATAGCATAGTCTTTTTCCCTATCTTTTATATTATCAACTATATCCTTTAATTCCGCATTTGTTTTGCCATCAAAGCATGTAACAAATGTTTTTAAGCCATTAACCTCTTCAAATTTTATCTCATTTACAGACTCTTTTGACATGAGTTTTTTAGTGTTTTCGATGTCATGCTTTAACTCTTTATTTTCTTTTATAAGTGATGAGACCTTACTAACAAGGTCAGAGTCATTTGTCTTAAGTAGTAAACATAGTTCCTTTACCTTCTCAAGTTCTTCATTATAATACTTAATAAGATAATCAGATGTTATAGCTTCAATTCTACGCACTCCTGCCGCAATCCCAGATTCAGACAATATCTTAAAGCATTTTATTTCAGAAGTATTATCTATATGAGTACCACCACAAAGTTCAAAAGAAAAATCAGATACTTGCACAGTCCTTACTATATCGCCATACTTTTCTCCAAAAAGCGCCATAGCACCTTTAGCTTTTGCTTCATTAAGTGCCATTTCTTTTTTAGTCACATCTATAGCTTCATTGATCTTTGTATTAACTATATGCTCAACCATTTTTATCTCATCAGATGTCATACCTTTAAAATGAGTAAAGTCAAATCTAAGTCTACTTGCTTCTACAAGTGAACCTGCTTGCTCTACATGCTTTCCAAGTACTAGTCTTAAAGCTGCATGAAGTAAATGTGTAGATGTATGGTTGATAGCTGTGAGATGTCGGTTATTAGCATCTACACTAAAGACTGCTTCTGAACCTTTTGAAAAGCTGCCACTTACAACTTTTCCTATATGCCCAATTTTCGTATTTTGTATTTTAATTGTATCATACACTTCAAATACAGAATCAGAAATATCTATAGTTCCTATATCACCAACCTGTCCACCCATAAGTGGATAAAATGTAGTTTTATCAGATATAATTACTGCTTCTGTTCCTTCATTTACTTTATCAACTATCTTATCGTCAGAAACAATTGCTAAAATTTTTGCCTTTGTATCAAGCTTATCATATCCTATAAATTCAGTAACCATATCACTTGGAAGTGAGTTGAAAGCTGTGACATCAGCTCCCATATAGTTTGATACTTTTCTTGCAGAACGTGCTTTTAGTTTCTGCTCATTCATTAGTTCAGTAAATCTTTTCTCATCATACGATAGGTTCTTTTCTTCTATTATTTCTTTTGTAAGATCTACCGGGAATCCATATGTATCATATAGTTTGAACACATCATCACCAGATAGTATCTTACTATCAGATGACTTTATGATGTCTTCAAGCATTATAAGTCCTTGGTCTATAGTTTGATTAAACTTTTCTTCTTCAGCCTTAAGTACATTTAAAATCATCTCGCGTCTTTCAAGAAGTTCAGTATAGTGTCCGCCATTGAGCCTAATCACTACTTCTGCAAGTTTACCAAGAAATGTATTCTTAACTCCAAGTATTCTGCCATGACGTACTGCTCGACGAAGAAGACGCCTTAGTACATATCCTCTTCCTTCATTTGATGGAAGGATTCCATCGGAAATCATAAATGTACAACTTTTTATATGATCAGCAATTATTCTTAGGGATATATCAGTTTTTTCATCATCTTTATATATGTGTCTTGTGATAAGACTTATATTGTCCATTAGTTCCTTACTTGTATCAATTTCAAAAATAGACTCTGCATCTTGGCACACTACCGCAAGCCTTTCAAGTCCCATGCCTGTATCTATATTTTTTTGTACAAGTTCTGTATAATTGCCTTTGCCATCATTATCAAATTGAGTAAATACATTGTTCCAGACTTCAATAAATCTGTCACAGTCACATCCTACAGTACAAGTGTCTTTGCCACAGCCATATTTTTCGCCTCTATCATAATATATCTCACTACATGGTCCACATGGTCCTGAACCATGTTCCCAGAAATTATCTTCTTTGCCAAACTTAAATATCCTTTCAGATGGTATCCCTATCATGTCATGCCATAAATCATATGCCTCATTATCATCAACATATACAGATGGATATAAACGATTTGGGTCAAGTCCTAAAGTCACAGTCAAAAACTCCCAGCTCCATGTTATAGCTTCTTTCTTAAAGTAATCGCCAAATGAAAAATTGCCAAGCATCTCAAAAAATGTGCCATGTCTTGCTGTATGACCTATATTATCTATATCGCCAGTCCTTATACATTTCTGACAAGTGCACACTCTCTTTCGTGGCGGTGTCTCAATACCTTTAAAATATGGCTTAAGTGGTGCCATTCCTGAATTAATTATAAGAAGACTATTGTCATTTTCAGGTATAAGAGAAAAACTTTTAAGTCTAAGATGTCCTTTTGATTCAAAAAAAGATAAAAATAATTCTCTCAACTCATTAACAGAATATTTTTTCATTTGTTATTCCTCTTTTAAGTTTTCCTTTGCATTTTTATTTTTGCGCATCATAACACCAATTCTTACTGCAGCTATAATAACTATAGCATAAAATATAACTAGTATAATCTGTCTTGCAAATTCTGTAGCGATAACCATAACCTTTCCTCCATTATTAAAAATATTCACTATATTCATCAATTACTCTCTTGCAAAAATCTCTTTTTTCTTCATATATCATCTTATTCTTATTTAGAGTATAATCAATTGTAGACTCATATTGATTTTGCAGATTTTCCGACCTACTTTTTAAATCATACTGAAAATCATTTAAATGAGACAGATACTCATCATATAATTCTATATCAAGTTTATGATAAAGTATGGTGGTTAATTCTTCTATCTTTTCATCATATATCTTTACTGCTAAATTATAGTTTTCTATATCATTATTATTCTTCGAATCATTGATAATCTGGTCTATTATTACTTTTTCTATATCTTCAAAATCTTTTTTAATTAAATTATAATCTATATCATCAAAATCATTACTTATTACTTTTTCTGATACTTCATTTTTATATATGTATTCGTCGACATTTAGTGAACTCTTATCAATAATAAAATTTGCAATTGTAAGTATTATAAGCACCACAATGAGTACAAATATTGCGATAAGTATTTTAATATTATATTTTATATAATTATAAAGTAATGACATATCTATACATCAAGTATACTTCTATAATATGGATAGTATGCATCATATGTGCCGATACTTACATTACTTGCTGTTCCATTTTCATGTATCACGATAATTTTACCATCATCTGCCCACTCAAGAAACATCATAACATGTGAATTATGGCCTGGACGAACTATTATATCACCTGGTTTTAAGTTTTCTCTTCGAATTTTATTACCTACACCTGCAAGTTTTTGTGTACCTTCTACAGATAAAAACGATCTTTTAAATGTAGTATTATATACCCAGTTTACCCAACCAGAGCAATCAAGTCCTTTTAGACATCTACCTCTATAATCAGGCAAAACTTTTCTTCCAAAATTTGCTCCGTCATATCCTATTACAGAAGACTTTCCACCATAATAGTATGGTATACGGCCTACTGATTTTAATGCAGTTTCTATAATTTTTCTGCGATTCAAGGCTAAATCTTTATCTATTCTATTCATAAAATAGTTGATTTCTTCTTGAGTAAGTGGTGTAACTTCAACTGGCTTTTCAAAACTTAAACCATATTCTTTTTCCCAGTCTTTATAGTAAAGCTCTCTTGTGTCATGTATCATCATATGATTCCAGCCGTTCCAGTTCATATTATAGTTTTTTCTATTATTGCCATAGATATCATCAGCACTGAAAAGGCTATTACTTGCATCTATTGTAAGAACTTGCTCCTTTATATCTAAATCAATATGACCAGGACAATAATTATAATACGAACTAGTTTTGCCTTCTTTTACACTTTCAATATAAGATTCATAATCTCCACTTGGTACGCTGTAGGCATTTTCATCAATATGTATAAGCTTTCCTTCTTTATATGTGGCAGTTTTTGGAAGCCTATTATTTACATGAAGCGTAGGACTAATCTTATCTTGCGTAACTTCAGGTTTTTCATAAAGCATTGCTATTGCTTCATTTTCTGTGTCATAGTGCATGCATCCGCTACAATAATACACTTCACTTATACTTGCTTCATAAGTATATGACTTATCAAAAAGATAATAAGCGTATAAAAGAAATTCATCATAGTCATATGGATCATGATAATATGTATATACAGATGCCATACTCATTATATCTTTTATATTATTATCACTATCAAGTGGATTTCCATCACCATCATAAGTCGTGATATTTACATTTTGAAAGTTTTGTATTTTGTATGAATTAATTAGATTATTTTTATTAAACTTTATGTCTGGATTAAACTTCCCTATTATTGCATTTTGGTCAAAACCATATTCTTTTACCACATCTTCGGGCTTTAAGTTGTACATATTATAGAGTCTTTGCCTATAAAGCTCATAGCGAACTTTAAGCTTTCCATAGATCTGATATGCTACATTATCTTCATATGTAGTCTCAATAGGCATCACTTCATCAGATAAAACTGGTATAGCAACATATGCAGAATAAAAACTTGTAGTATCCTTGTCTTCGACATTTCCATACATCTTACTTATATTAAGATTGGTAACATTAAGAGCACGATTATTTTGATAGATACTACGCAAAGTTCTATGTGCTTCTTCTATTGCTTTTGCTTTATCGCTCGTTGAATTATCTGGCTTTTTTGAAGCTACTATAAAATCTTTTTTATCATCATATGCTTGATAACTTCTCACAACAAAGTAGACTGCAAATACTGCAAATACAATTATAAGTATTTTATAAAAAAAACTTTCAAAGCTAAATTTTTTATTATTATTTTCCATCTAAAATATCTAATATCTCTTTAAAATACGGAGGCAACTCACTCTCAAATTCAATAGTTTTATGAGTTCTTGGATGCATTATCTTTAGATAATATGCATGAAGTATCTGTCCTTGAAGATTCGGGAAGTTTTTATCAGGTCTTCCATAGGTCATATCTCCAAGAAGCGGATGTCCAAGATCTTTCATATGAACTCTTATCTGATGAGTTCTGCCAGTATGAAGATTACATTCTATATAAGTATAATTATCGTATCGCTTTATAACTTTATATTCAGTAGAAGCGTTTTTTCCATTTTTATCTATTGCCATCCTTAGACGATTGTTCTTGTCACGTCCAATCGGTTTTTCAATTATCCCTTCGTCTTTTTTAATGACACCCTTTACTATTGCCTTATACTTTCTTACATTCGTATGATTTGAAAACTGTGATGCTATACTTTTATGAGCTACATCATTTTTGCAGATACAAAGTATTCCAGATGTATCTTTATCTATCCTATGAACTATGCCAGGTCTCAAAACTCCATTTATGTCACTAAGTTTACCTTTTGAATGATAAAGTACAGCATTTACGAGAGTCCCTGAGTTATGTCCAGCTGATGGGTGAACAACCATCCCTCTCTTTTTATCAACTATTAGTATGTCATCATCTTCATAAATTATATCAAGCGGCAGGTTTTCAGGTTCTGCTGAAAGTGGAGTACTCGGCAACTCTGTAAATTCTATCACATCACCAAGTCTTGTCTTATAAGAAGGTTTATCTATAACTACGCCTGATACCTTTAGATTCCCGCTTTCAATAACTTTTTCTACATAGTTTCTGCTTAAGCCAAGTGTGTCTTTTAAGAATACATCAATTCGTATATTTACTTTGTCAATGGTATCAACAATTATATTCATATCAATCATTTTTATAAGTAACAATTGAAAGTAAAATCAAAAATATCATAGATAGCGTTATAAGTATATCTGCAAAATTAAAAACCGGAAAATTGATAGGCTTAAAATATATAAAATCCACGACATATTTATTCTTAACTCTATCTATAAAATTGCCTATTGCTCCGGAAAAAAGAAATATAAGAATTATATAATAAAAAATATTTTGTCTTTCAAGTTTCAACTTATATAAAAGTATTAGTATCGCCGCAAGTATAACTACTGTAAGTACATAAAAAAAACTTTGTCTATCTTTAAGTATGCCAAATGCAGCACCAGTATTTTCAACATACAAAAATTCAATAACATCATCAATAACTACATATGGAGGTTGATTATATAGTTTTGTCTTTGCAAGAAATTTTGTATATTGATCTATAGATACAAGTACTAATGATACACCAAAAAATATAATGTATTTTAAAAAACTTTTATGCATTATTAAAACTGTGATTTTGGTGGTGTATAAAAGCTTTGCAAATCAGCTGCCGCTCTTTCAGTATTTTGATTAAATGCTCCATTATTAAAACTATTCTGATTAAATTGATTAGGTGCTGTGCCTTGTCCAAAATTCATAGGAGCTTGCATAGGTGGCATTTGATTATTGTTATAATCAAAGTTTTGCATATGGCTAAAATTAAAACCATTCATATTTTGATTAGCGTTTTGCTCTCCATTTACAGGAAGATAGTCATAAGCTCCTATAGTTTCAGCAGAAAGTGAAAAGATATATTGTTTCTCTCCCATCTTTTTGCAATCGCCATCAAGTGCATAGATGGCACCAGACACTACATCAATAAGTCTTTGAGAAATTTGTGGATTTGCTATTTCTACATTGACCATAGCAGTATATCCAGCTTTTACATCTTTTATAATATTAAAAGCTTCTTCAAAAGTCTTTGGCACATAGATCTGAATTTTTCCATTGCTACGTCTATTTGCTTGTTGATTTGATTTTGCCATACCAAAGCCATGATTCTCTATATCAAATGTTGGTGTAAGTGGCTTTGGCGCTTTATCAGTTTTTTTATCATTTCCTTTTTTCAAAAATGGATTTTGATTCTCTACTTCAAAATCATTCTCATCATCAAACATCATATCATCTTCAGGAGAAAATATGTTTTTGATTGTCTTTGTTACATCCTTAAATATACTCATAAATACCTCCAAAAACTTTATATATCTTATAAAACCCTAAATATTTATTATAACACAGTTTTAGCTTATTTGTATACACTTTTAAGAGATAAAGTCACCTTCTTCAACGCTACTTGCATCAAGTGCTATATGATCATAAAGCATTATGCCATTTACTGACCTACTTTTCACTATGGCATATTCATTGGTTTTATCTATAATATCAACATTTTTAAATATTGCATATCCTTTATTTAAGTTATATACCCCATCAAGTTTTCTAACCTCGCTTAAGCTATATACATCATTATATCTGTTCACAAGGACATCACCATACTTAAGCCCACTCAAACTATCATCTATAGATATATAGTAGTAATCGTCATCCTCTTTTGATACATTGCAAGTGACTCTTATCTTTTCGCCATTTAGGCCAAGCTTAAAAAATACATTTTCATCTGTTTCAAAGTCTTTCTCAAGCATATTTTTAGGTATTATATAGCAATTTTTAGATATTATAGATTTTATAGGGATTTTAAGACCTGACACTTTTTTATTTTCTATTTCGAAATCAGTTGTTCTCTTATCAATGAAACTCTCAGGATATTCTGACACGGATAACAAAAAATGCTTTTTGCCATCAGCACCTATAAAGCTTGAAACTTTTGCACGAGCTTTAATATTCTCATATACAAATTTTACATAAACATTTTTATTTTTATAATTATCATAATCATAACTGCTGTCAAAGGCAATATAAAATGTCGGGTCAGTAACGATTTTGTATATCTTATCACCAGAAGTTATTTCTCTCTTTTTTTTATGTATACTATCAAGCTTTAAATTTTTATATGTATCAGCGTCATATGAATTATATTTCTTATCTTCATACCCATCTATCACAAAAGATACAAGTCCAGCGTACTTCGCATAGCCTTTTTCTTTTGCAGTTATTTCTTTATCAAAATCAACCTTTTCAAGTTGCTTTATGATACTAAGTTCATTGATCTGATTATCAATTCCATTTTTTGCAGTATATATATTATAAAAATATAAATTTGATATACTATTGACATATCTTTTTATATTTTGCTTGATTATTCTCTTATCATCATTATCAAGTGATACATTGTCAAAGACACTCTCATCATCAGTTACAGTATATATAAAAGCACCTTTATTTACTCTTTCAGCATTTGCCACAAAGAAGTTGACATATCCACTTGTTTTTGCCGACTCTACTTTCTCATCTTTATATATAACACCTGTATGTCTATCTACATTTACTATTTCTCCACTTGTCACTTCATAATACTTTATGTAATCCCTATTAAAAATCCTTGAAAAATTAAAAATGATGTATATAAGTATGATGCCAAATATCGCAAAAAAAACTCTAAATATATACGGATGTTTTTTTACTTTCTTTTTGCTATTTTCTTTACTATCAGTATCTTTCTTCATATTTATTTTGAAATTGCATTAAATAAAGAATTGGAATTATAATATACATTTCTTTTAGATCTTGCATTTAAAACTATACTTATATATCTATCTTTTGTATCTTTTTTTTCTGTATAAAGTGCAAGGCAATATCCGGCACTACCTGTGCTACCTGTCTTTCCTGCAAGTAGCGTCACATTTCCTTCAACTAAAAGTTCCCCTGTCACAAAATAATTGGTATTTAGCCATTTTTCGCTACGTATGACGCCATCGCTTCCTTTAATATTAGCTGTATACTCCTTTGTCATAGAAATCTCAAGAAACTCATCATATTTTATAAGTTCTCTCATGATAAGAAATAAGTCATAGGCAGTAGAAAAATGATAATCCGAATCAAGTCCATGAGGGTTAGCAAAATGAGTATTAAGTGCCCCAAGACGCTCTGCTTCATTATTCATCATAACTACAAAATTGTCATAACTATCTACAAGGTTTTCTGCAAGGCACATAGCAGCATCATTACCTGATGGCAAAAGTAGTCCATATAGTAAGTCTCTGACAGATATTTCATCCCCTGGCTTAAGATTAGCTTTTGACACATCTTTATCAAAAGCTACTGTCTCTGTGGTCACATAATATTTCTCATCAAGATTTTTGCAATTTTTAAGAACTACAAGTGCCGTCATCATTTTTGTAAGACTTGCTATAGGCATTTTCTTATATGGCATCTGATATCTCGTAAAGTCAGAACTTTTTCTATCAAGAGATGCTATAAAGTAAGACTCTGCCCCAATACTTGATATCCCACTTCCAGTAGCAAAGCCAGGAATGATGATTTTTTCTGCAGTGCCATCAGCAAAAGTATCATCATTTGCAGTATACAGATTACTAAGTAGATTAGTATCTTTATAAGTTATACGACTTCCGCTACAGCTTGATAAGGTTAATGAGATTAGTACAAGTACTGCTATTCTTTTTAAATAAAAATATTTCATCAGATAGTTTCTTCTCTCCTTATATTAAGCACAAAGCCTATCCCGATATATATAGACAAAAGTGATGAGCCACCTTGCGAAAAAAACGGTAAAGGAACTCCAGTGTTTGGCACAAGTGATGTGGCTACACCAATATTTATAAAAGTCTGCACTGCAATCCAAGCAGCAACACCTATACAAATTAGATTTTTATAATATTCTCTTTGTTTCGAGGCTGTCACAATGCAACTTATGATAAGATATATATATAGAAGTATAATAATTGTTGATCCAACAAATCCAACTTCTTCCCCAACAATAGCAAATATAAAATCATTTTGTTCCTCTGCAAGCCAGTTACCATTTTTTACAGAATTTGAAAGATCATTGTTGATTCCTTTTCCAAGAAGTTTTCCTGATCCAATAGCAATAACTGAATTTTCTTGTTGAAATTGTGCTTCATTTTTTTCTGTTGGTTCAAAAAATGATATTATTCTATTTTTTTGATAATCACGAAGAAGTGGCATCCTATCTATAAATCCAAATCTTACCGAAGCATAAACTATAAGTATAAAAACTAGTCCTATACCACCAAATATAAAAAACCATGATGTCCTAAGTTTTGATGCGAAAAGCATACATACAAATATAAAAAGAAGTATAAGTGAACTTGACAAATTTGGTTGTATAAATATAAGTATAAAAGGTATAAAAAAAAGAAAAAGAACTCTAAGCAGATTTCTTATATCATTTATTTGTGTGTCTTGCTTTTCTATATACTTTGACATAAAAAGTATAAGTAAGATTTTAGCAAATTCCGATGGCTGAACTTCCATATTGACAAATGGTATTCTTATCCATCTTATAGAGTTTCTGCCATATGCTGTCCCCACTATCTGCACTATAAGAAGTGTGATTACACACACAATAAATGCAAGCCAGTAACTCTTTGATAGTTTTTTCATATTGAGAAATGATATAAATATGCATACAGCAAGAGATGCAATCGATATAGAAAGTTGCGACATAAATGAATACACTCTATCTCCAAGGCTTGACTGTATAAATATAAGCCCAAAGACATTGAGTGCTATACAAGCAAGAAGTTGAAAGTAACCATAATTTTTTAAGTTTAGATCAAACATTATTCTGATACTGATATTGACTTTATATCGTCCGTTCCTTTATTAAGTATCTCTTCAAATGATGTGACACCATACATATAGTTATATACACGATTAGCAAGTGCCGCAGCATTACCAGATGAATATCCAAAAGGTATAACCACATTTACAGCAATCTCTGGTGCGTGCATTGGTGCAAATGATACAAATGTCGCGTGATTAGTTCTATCATTTCTCTCTTGTGCAGTACCAGTCTTACCAAGTATTTGGATACCTTGTGATGCAAATATAAATCTTGCTATACCATCTGTTATCATCTTTCTCATGCCTTCATAAACTGTATTTAATGATTCTTCACTTATGTTCAAGTCATGTACAAACTTTGGTTCTGAAGTAAAAAGCACATTTCCTTGCTTGTCCACTACTTTATCAAGTATTGAAAGGTCATAAAGTTTACCACCATTTGCAAGTGCTACAGTATATTTTGCAAGTTGTACATTGTTGTAGGCATGAGTGCCTTGCCCCATTGCAGAACGCTCTGGGTCAGTATAAGAGATGGTAGGCGAAAGCTCTTCAATTTCTATCCCAGACTTAGTGTCAAGTCCAAAAAGTCTACAGTACTTTTGTATCACTCTAAGTCCAGTATCTGTACTATAATTTTGTTCTTCATCAAATGACAAAAGGTGACCATATTTTGCAAATGCCACATTGCAAGAATTACTTATGGCATCTACAAGATTTAGATCTCCATGTTCATAAGGATATGCCCAGCATTTTATAGGCGGATCTATCTCATCAAATATACCATTGCAATTCACAAGCTGGTCTTTTGTAATTACTTTTTCTTCAAGTGATGCAAGTGCAGTAATTGGTTTAAATGCAGATCCAGGAGCAAGTTGTGTTTGAGTCGTACATGATACAAGTGGATATGATTTATTGGTCATCAAAGACTCCATATATCCTTTTACATAAATTAAATTATTGTCATAAGACGGATAAGTGACAAGTGCTTTTACTTTACCTGTATTTACATTTGTCACAACTATAGATCCAGCATATGGATCAAGTGCAAGATCTGATGGTTTCAATACCATGTCTCTCACAAGTCTTATAAAATAAGTATACATATATTCGTCAGTTGCTTTAGAGATCTTGTCATACTCTACATCACTCCATGGCAAAAATCCTTGCTCAAAAAGTGCCATGATAAGTAAACGATTGGTTATATACTTTTCTTTTATTGCAAATTTATAGACAAGCATATCAAACTCTTCATTATCTTCAAGTATGCTCATTATATATAGGACAAGACTATTGTATATAGTATCTCTATCTCCATATCTTTCACTTGCATAGATTTTTGTTGAATCAATCCATGTCTCTTCTATCGCTTTGGTAAGAAAATCGCGAAGTGATATATCATCTTCTTTCCATCTGATGTATTCTTCTACATCTCTATCTATAGCATCAGACATAAGGATGTCATTGTGTGTGTGAAGGTATGTGTATACATATGCAGTAAGATTTTGTGCGGTATTTGATAAGTTTCTTTGTATCTCTGGATTTTCATCCATAAGATTTTTATATATTATCTCCTTTGCCCTTTCTCTTGCTTCAAGAAAAAGTCTATATATTTCTTTCTCTGCCTGCTTTGCATCCGGACTTTCAAAGTGATCTTTATCAAGTACATGGTTGTCGATAAGATGATAATATGCATCATGAGCAGATATTTCCATCCTTGATGATGATAGCTTTACATTTGATACATCCTTATTGACAATTTTTGATGCTATGATACCAGCAAGTCGTTGTTCAAGAAGGTTATAATTGGCTATCTGGTCTGTAGCTTTAATAGATAGATATACATCAGCTCCAGCTTTAGATTCTTGTTCCTCCAAAGTTTCAAGGATTTTGCCGCTTGAGTCTACGACAATTTTTCTATATCCTTTCGTTCCGCAGAGATAATGCTCCATAGATTTTTCTATCCCAACTAGTCCAACTTTATCATTTATATCATACTGCGGATTAGTTTCTTTAAGTTCATCAATTCTGTCTTCAGATGTCCTACCTACATAGCCTATAATGTGAGCAAAGTAGATAGCATAATTATATCTTCTTGAGCTTGTCTCTTCTATATCTACGCCTTTAAGTAATCCTATGTTTTCAAGAATTTCAGATGCACATCTATCACTTACATTTTCAGCTATTGTGGTTGGCTGATATTTTTGGTATGAAGTAAGTCTCATAGTATAATGTATACTTACCATATCAAGCATAGTTCTATCTGATATAATTATCGGATTGCCATCATCATCAGTTATAAAATCCATCGCATATCTGTGCTTTGAATACTCAAACGCTTCTTTTGGAGTGAGATCTGATCTATATTGGAAATTTCTTCCTTCATCAAGATCTGTCACAAGTCTTCCATAGATATTGGCAATAAATGATCTATGTTGTTTTTCGGAAGTAGTTGTAAAATAAAACTTGCCATTCTCATCCATATCAATAAAATATCTTGATGCTATGTTACATTTATACTTCTCAAGGATTTTGGCAAGTTCAAGAAGCATCTTATTTCTTTCATTGATGTCATGGTTATTTTGCTTATATGCATCAATATCTGCTATAGTTATATTTTTTACAAGTTCATTATATGCAAGTATATTTCCATCAACATCATATATATTGCCTCTTGCAGCAGGGATAGTCACAGTTTTTACAGACTTTTGTACATAATTTTCTTCATAGTAATTCCCTTTGATTATCTGCAAATCAAAAAGTCTCACTATTAAAGCAAGCATCGCAAGAATTGAAAAGAAACCTATTATATTATTCTTGTAATTCTCGCCAGAAAATATTTGTTTTATAATATATACAATTATGTCCATTGTCGTCTATTTTTAAATGATATATTGAATTTATAAAGCAATTTATATACAAAAACTGTGACAAGTAATGTAAAAAGAATATTGGGAATCATTATATTTTGAAAATAATATGCAATATTGAATTTTCTTCTTATAAGGAAATGAACTACATAGATATAGATATTATATGCAAATCCATTAGAAAGACTAAGTAGCATTGACGTAGTTACTGAGTCTTCAAAAAATGAAGTGTTTAGCATGCCATTTACAAAACCTATTAGTGAATATATAAGCATAAATGATCCAAAAATCCCATCATAATACATATCGATAAGTATGCCGCAAAAAAAACCTGTTATAAGCCCTATACTTTCGCCATAAAGTAGTCCGTAAGAGAAAGTTATAATCAGAAGTAGATTTGGCGATGCAGAAAAAAAAGGCATTAGTGGGAAAATAGATGTCTGTAAAAAAAATGCAAAAAATATAATAATTATATGTATTATCGTAGTTGTAATTTTTCCAGTTCTAATCTTTATCACTACTCATCCCTCATACTATCAGACTTAAGTTCAGTTATAACAAAAACTTCTGTAATATTTTTGAAATCTGTGACAGGAATTATATAACCACTTTTTGATAGTTGGTTTTCATTGACACTTACATCACTTGCATATCCTATAATAATATTTGGCAAAAACTTTGATGAGATATTGGATGTAACTATCTTGTCCCCATCAACAATTGCTGCATTCATATCTATACCAGAAAGTCTTAATCTATTATTCTTATAAAGAGTTACATCACCTTCAACCATACAACTTTCAAAAGAGTGCTGTGTCATAGCAGATACTCTTGACGAATCATCGATTATAGATCTTACTGTAGCATAATTATATCCTACAGATATTACTATACCGCAAAGACCTTTACTTGATAACACATTCATATCAACCTTTACGCCATCACGAGTGCCTTTGTCAATCTTAAACACCTGAAACCATTCATCAGTATCTTTAGCTATAACACGCGCTGCTATTTTGCTGTATTGGTCGTATTCATCTCCAAGCTTATAGAGCTCGCGAAGTCGGTCTACTTCATATGATTTGGCATACAGCATATTATTTGCTTCAGAAAGTGATGCGACTTCTGCCTCAAGAATTTTAATCCTTTCATTTGCTTCTTTTAGATCAGTACTTTCCATAGATCTTTTCACAAAGATCATCCCGACATTGTTAATCCCTTTTTGAACAGGAACTATTACACTTGAAAAGACATTTCTTATAGAAAATGTAAACTGTGGTATGTAGTGGCTAAAAACTATCATAGCCACAGATAATACCACTATTATGATTATAAAAATTTTACTCTGTCTATTCTTCAAAAAATTTCTCGTCCTTTATCTCATCTGGTAGATACTGTTGCTTCACATAATGTCCTTCATAATCATGTGGATACTTGTATCCTATACCTCTATTTAAATCCTTTGCCCCTTTATAATGAGCATCTCGAAGATAACTTGGTATCGGAAGATTTCCTGTCTCCATCACTTTTTCTGATGCTTTTTCTACAGCAAGATAACTCGCATTTGATTTTTTTGCTTTAGCTACATATATTGCAGCTTCTGATAGTATAATCCTTGCTTCAGGAAGTCCCACTTTCTCAATGGCAGAAAAAGCACTCTCAGCCACTACAAGTGCCATAGGATCTGCAAGTCCTACATCTTCACTTGCGCATATTACAATGCGTCTCGCTATAAACTTTATATCTTCTCCAGCTATAATCATCCTTGCAAGATAGTAAACTGCCGCATCCGGATCAGACCCTCGCATTGATTTTATAAATGCTGATATAGTATCATAGTGGTTATCACTATTTTTGTCATAATTAAGTCCATGCCTACCAACGATATCTTGTGCAATATCAAGTGTTATGTGCATTGACTTATTCTTATCAAGAGTACGACTTGCAAGTTCAATGGCATTCAACGCTATCCTTGCATCACCATTACTCATCATTGCGATATATTTTTTCGCGTCATCATCAATACTCATATTTAGACTTCCAAGTCCCACATCTACATCACCAATCGCTCTATCTATAAGTATCATTATATCTTCATCACTAAGTGGTTTTAATTCAAATATTGTCGACCTTGAAAGTAGTGCTGAATTAACTTCAAAATAAGGGTTTTCTGTAGTGGCACCTATAAGTATTATAGTTCCATCTTCCACAAATGGAAGCAGATAGTCTTGTTGCGCTTTATTGAATCTATGAATCTCGTCTATAAAGAGTATCGTCTTCTTCCCACAGGCTATCTCATTTTTAGCAAAGCTTACAACTTCTTTCATGTCTTCTTTACTTGCATTTGTTGCATTGATACTTACAAAGTTAGCGTGTGTAGTACTTGCAATAACTCTCGCCAAAGTTGTCTTCCCAGTACCAGGTGGTCCGTAAAATATAACTGATGATATAGAATCAGTTTCTATCATCTTTTTTAGAAGCTTTCCATCACCGAGTATGTCCTTTTGCCCAACCACATCAGATAGAGTCTTCGCTCTCATTCTCATAGCAAGAGGCGTATCATGCTCTTTATTTTTTTCAATTATCATATCTAATAGTTCACTCATAACATAATATTAAATGTACAGATATCCCGTCTATTCCACCGTAACTGATTTCGCAAGGTTCCTTGGTTTATCAATATCAAGTCCTTTATCATAAGCAGTATAATATGCAATGAGTTGAGTAATAACTGCTACAGGAAATACAGAAAATCTATCATCAACTTTATCTATCTTTATAACAATGTCAGCAAGATCTTTTTCATATTCTATATCTTCAGAAATTATAAGTATCACATATGCGTCTCTTGCTTTAACTTCTTTTACATTAGAAAGAAGCTTACTTGATATATTTTTTTGAGTACATACTGCTATGACAGGAGTCTTTTCCTCAATTAGAGCTATAGTGCCATGTTTAAGTTCTCCAGCTGCATATGCTTCTGTATGTATATAAGATATCTCTTTAAGCTTAAGTGCTCCTTCAAGCGAAAATACATAGTCAAGACCTCTTCCTATATAAAATGCATCATGAGAACTTGAGATATTTTTGACTATCATTTTTATATCTTCTTCTTTTTTCAATGCCTTGTCTATATTTTCTATAGAAGCAAATAAATTCTTACAAATATTATTTACAAAATTCTTATCAACTGCATTTCTCACATATGCAATATATGTAAGTAACATGTAGATGCTTGCCACTTGCACCGTATAAGCTTTTGTAGATGCTACAGCAATTTCTGGACCTGCATGTGTATATATCACATAATCTGATTCTCTTGCTATAGTAGACCCTTTCACATTGACTATAGAGATAACCTTTGCGCCATGCTCTTTTGCTTTTTCGAGTGATGCAAGCGTATCTATAGTTTCTCCTGATTGTGATAAAAGTATGACAAGAGTTTTATCATTTATTAAAGTATTATTATATCTATATTCAGATGCAATATAATCATCTATAGGAATCTTTATCACATCTTGATATACATTTGCCCCAACTTTCCCAGCATGAAGCGCAGTACCACATGCCACAACTTGTATCTTTTCTATATCCTTAAAAAATCTTATAGCTTCATCATCAATATTATCATTTGTAAAGTCTATCTCGCCATCCACAATTCTTGGCCTTATAGTATTATCAAGCGAAGAACCTTGTTCATGTATCTCTTTAAGCATAAAATGTGTATAGCCGTCTTTTTTCGCGGTATCAATTGTCCATGTTATCTCTTCTTTTTTTAATGTAACTTTCTTTAAAGTATCAATATCATATGCTACAAGAGAATCTCTCTTTGCACATATAACCATTCCCTCTTCAACTACTGAAAATTCTTTAGTATATGGAATAAGTGCTGTGATATCTGATGCAATAAATGCCCCATCACTTGAACTTGCACACACAAGTGGAGATACATGCTTTATAGCATATATTTCTTCCTTTCTATCTTCAAACATAATTAGGAATGCAAAAGTACCTTTTATAATCTTAGTAAGCATTTGAATAGATAGAAGTGCGTCGTGTCCATTTTTTTCATATATAAGATTAAGCACGTTTGCAACTATTTCGGTATCTGTCCCGCCTTCAAGACTTCCAGTAAGCTTAAATTGTTCACGAAGCGATAGATAATTTTCTATGATGCCATTGTGTATAAGACTTACAAGTCCTGCATGATGTGGATGAGCATTTTCTGTAAGCACGCCTCCATGAGTTGCCCATCTTGTATGGCCGATTCCCACATGAACAGCAGATGTCTCTTCTTTATCAACTTTAGGAATAAGTTCAGATACTTTGCCTGTTGATTTTATAATATTAAATTTTCCATTTGGATCAAAAAAACAGACACCACAAGAATCATAGCCTCTATACTCAAGGGTAGAGAGCCCTTCAAGAATTACTTTTTTTGCATCAAGTTTTCCAGAAAACCCAATTATACCGCACATAAAAAATACCTCACTTGCAAGAGATATAAATATTAAATATTACATAAATTATAGCACATTATACGCTTTTTTTGAAGAATCAATACGACGCAAAAAAAAGACCTTTGCAGGTCTTTCTTTTACTTATAAATAAGTCTTTATTACTTAAGTGTAACTTTAGCTCCAACTTCTTCAAATTTCTTCTTAAGTTCTTCAGCTTCTGCCTTAGGGCAAGCTTCTTTAACTACCTTTGGTGCTCCCTCAACGAGTTCTTTTGCTTCCTTAAGTCCAAGACCTGTAGCATCACGAACTACCTTTATAACTTTAATCTTCTCTGCACCAGCATCAGTTAATTCTACATCAAAGTCAGTCTTCTCTTCAGCTGCTGCTCCTGCACCAGCGCCTGGTGCTGCCATAACTACTCCAGCAGCTGCTGATACACCAAATTCCTCTTCACATGCTTTTACTAATTCATTTAACTCTATTACAGACATCTCTTTAAGAGCCTGTATAAATTCTTCTTTACTCATTGCCATGATATTTTCTCCTTTTTACGCTTCTTTCTTTTCAGCGATTTGATTAATTACACGAGCCATATTAGTAATTGGGCTCTTAAGTGATCCAAGTAATCTTGATAAAAGTTCTTCTCTTCCTGGAATTTCTGCTATAATCTTTATTGAATTACTATCGTAGAAAGTTCCTTCAACTATACCGCACTTGATTTCAATTTTAGGTGCAGTCTTAGCAAATTTTGATATAATTCTTGCAGGTGCTGTAGCATCAGTCTTACTTATAGCAACTGCTGTAGGGCCTTCAAGTGCACTTACGAACTCAGAAAACCCTGTACCTTCGATAGCTCTTTTTATATAAGTATTTTTATATACTTTATAAACCACACCGGCTTCACGGAGTTTCTTTCTAAGATCTGTGTCTTCAGCCACAGTAAGCCCTCTATAGTCTGCAAGTACAGCTCCTACTGCGCCATCAAAATTAGACTTTATCTCTTCGATTATAGGAGCTTTTAATTCTACTTTTGCCATCCTTTACTCCTTTCTTTCTTATTAGTCACCGAATAAAAAACCTCATGTGAAGACATGAGGTAATAAATTTAAAATAATTTATCTTGCCTCGGTAGGATTTA
>AUXO012536767.1_pt1 | contig 19913 bp, 19 predicted proteins | sample 768731 | NCBI WGS metagenome assembly AUXO01 (sample SAMN02715735, study PRJNA202380) | gut metagenome | biome: sheep rumen | host: Ovis aries | place: New Zealand: Palmerston North
TCACCAAAACGCGTGCCCATACCTGCGGCCATTATTACTGCTGTCTTAATCATGACGGATTCCAAATTGATCTAATGCTTTTTCAAACACATCAAAGAAAGCCACAATATCCGGTTCGTCTATTGCACCCAAAGCACAAAGACGGAAAGTGTTAGATGTACTGATTTTCCCCGGATAGATAGTAAAACCGCGTTCATAGCAATAGTCATGCACTTTTTCAAAACTCCAATTAAGATCATCCGGATATTTGACGGAGACAACCAGCCCTGATTCAATCTTTTTGTCTATAACCGTCTCCAATCCCAACTTATCAATACCACGATGGATAGTTTCATACACACGATGATGGCGTGCAAACTTAGCTTCTTCTCCTTCTGCAAAATATTCTTTTAAAGCTTGTATCGTGGCATAGATAGTTTGTACCGGAGGTGTAAAATGCATCTCTCCGGTTTTCTCAAAATACTCGTATTGAAGATACAAATTCGTATAATATGAACGTGTCGGGTAATTCTTCGATGCCTTGATAATATCTTCCCTGCCTATAATATATGATAGACCGGACATAGCCATCAGACCTTTCTGAGCGGACGCCATACAAAAATCGATATTGTCTTTTACCACATCCACAGGAATCATACCTAAGGAAGACGTGGTGTCACTCACAAAGATCGCTCCGTATTTATGCGCTAACGCTCCGATCTCGCGTATCGGGTTAAGCACTCCGGTTCCAGTCTCATGGTGACAACAATAGACCATCGCTACGTCATGATTTTCCTGCAGTGTTCGCTCTATATCTGCCAAATTGGGTTGTTCAAAGACAGAGGACTTTAAGTCTATATGGGGCAAATGATACATCTGGCACACTTCTACTGCGCGAGAGTTATAGGCTCCATTATTAACCACCAGTACTTTTTTATTCTCCGGCAGTAATGAATTGATGCAGATGTCGATATTGATTGTTCCCGAACCACAAAACAACACTGCCGTGTATTGGTCAGCAGGAGCATGAGCTACTTTCAACAAATCGTTACGCAAGCCTTTCATCAGTCCTGCAAACTCTTTCTCGCGCGGACATATATCCGGCACAACTTGCGCCATCTTGACGGTATCCGTTGTGGTGGCTGGTCCCGGGTTTAATAAAATATTTCGCTTGATCTTCATTTCTCTAACTCTTTCATTAAAGCCTCTTTATTTTGTTGCGGTGTAGTAGTGGGCCTGCCCAAATCTTTCCGGTTGCCTTTTCGTACGTTGACGTTTATCAGCGAAACACCGTCAATCACCGCGTTGTTCACGTGATTCATTGCCGCCATCAGCGACATTTGATTATCTACCGAAATCACATCTACATACCCAACAGCCTTGGCTATCGCCTCCACGTCAATCTTCTGTCCCACTGTCGGCTGACCTCCCACCGAATCATGCGCGCCATTATTAAAGACAATGTGTACAAGGTTCTTCGGATTATAGTCGCCTATGATCGCCATTCCCCCCATGTGCATGAGTAGTGCGCCATCTCCGTCAAAAACAATCACACGTCTATTCGGTTTTTGGAGCGCAATGCCTAATGCTATTTGCGAGGCATGTCCCATTGAGCCAACCGTTAGAAAATCATGTGCATGACCTTGTCCTTTAGCCTCGCGGTACTCGAATAACTCGCGGCTGATCATGCCCGTTGTAGAAACAACTATATCATCCTCCCGCAGCATACCTGCCACTATTTGGATAGCTTCTTCGCGCCCTAACTCCCACTCGGAAGCATCCTGCTTCTGCAACTTGTAATCCTCGAACGTACCTTTTCTTACAACAAGCGCATAAACTCCATTCGCTTCCCGTATCGTTTGCAAAGCCTCAGTCACTTGGCTCTCCCAACTTTCGTCCAATACTGCGTAAGGTATCCCCATCGTCTCCAACAACGCCAGTGTCACCTTGCCTTGCTTCACGTGTTGCGGTTCATCATGCACTCCGGGCTCTCCACGCCAACCGATTACCATTAACAGCGGCATTTTATACACATCGGCGTCCATCAGACTCAGCAACGGATTTACCGCATTGCCTTCACCCGAATTTTGCATATACACGCATCCTGTCTTTCCCGTCGCCAGATGGAAACCGGCCGCCAAGGCAACTGCTCCGCCTTCGTTGGCGGCTATGATATTGTTCTCGCGCGCGACATTATCCGTAATATACGCGCATAGATTCTTCAGCAGCGAATCCGGCACTCCGGCAAAAAACTCCACGCCTCCGGCACGCAATGTCTCTATAAAATCTTTCGGTTGAATCATTGTTTCGTACCGGGAATTAACGTCAATATCTCTTTTATCGGCATACAGTACTCTTCGCTTGCCTCCTTGCAGCGACCATGCTCCAATATCGATTCCGCACAATGAACCATCGCCGGATAGGCGCTCCGCAACAAATGGTTCGCGTAAATCACGATATTCACGCCCCACTTGGCAAACTCATCCTCCGTGATATGATTGAATGTCGTCGGCACTACCACTATCGGAGTATGGCTGTCTTTTTCACGGAAACGCAGACAGAACTCTTTGATATCTTCTCCGTCTTTGTTCCTTGAATGGATCATAATTCCGTCTGCGCCTGCTGCTACATAAGCCAATGCACGCTCCAATGCGTCCTCAACCGGCTTCCCGGCTATCAGCGACTCCACACGCGCTATAATCATGAAATCATGCGTCACTTGGGCTGCCTTTCCTATCCGGATCTTATCACAGAACCCTTCAATCGTATCTTGTGTCTGCTTAGCTTCCGTTCCGAAGAGCGAGTTTTGCTTCAACCCCACTTTATCCTCTATAATCACAGCGGATATACCCAAACGCTCAAGTGTTCTAACCATGAATGGGAAATGTTCGGGTTTACCTCCTGTATCACCATCAAAAATCACCGGTTTTGTTGTTACTTCCAAAGTGTCATTTAGGTCATGCAGGCGAGTAGTTAAGTCCACCGCCTCTATATCCGGTTTTCCTTTGCTCGTTGAGTCGGTTAGCGATGAAGCCCACATGCCATCAAACTCAAGCGTCATATTGCCTTTTTGAACAGAGGTATTTTCAATAATCAATCCCGTCAAACCGCTGTGACTCTCCAAAACACGCACTATGGGCTTTGCGGTAATCAGTCTCCGCAATGTTTTCATACGCGCCTCTGGTGTAGTACCCAACTTAGCAAATTCATCTGCTAAGCAGGTGGATGAAATACCCTTTGTGTAAGGAATCTCTATCACCTCTCCGCCCTGTTCGTTCATAAGCTCAAACACCTCATCGCGAAGATATTTATTGGGCCCTTCTTTCCAATCATCCCCATGAATGATATAATCCGGTTTGTATTTCTTGAGGTTCGGTACATAACTCCAATCATCCTGCGGTACCACTTGCGCAACACCTTGAATATGTTCTACAACGTTCTTACGCTGCTCATACGTCAGATACGGTAGCCTTTTGTGAGTAGCGATAGCTTTGTCCGTAAACAAACCTATCATCACATCTCCATGCTTTGCTCCTTCAGAGATGATATTAATCAGCCCCGGATGCATTATGTCGGCAATCATGCCAAGATATACAGTTTTATTTCTACTCATATCTCTACTTATATGTGTTTTTTCTTCTTTCTTTTTCCTTTGCCCCGGCATCCTATGCCGGCTTATAAAAAATTTGCTTTGTCAGTTTTGTCAGTTTTGTCAGTTTCCTGATACCATCAGTTCTCACAACCTCCAAACTGACAAAACTGTCAATACTGACATATCATTTTTTCGAACGCTGTGTTCAAAAATTCAGCGTTAGTTGTACTTGAATATTCTTAGTTATTTTTAGCCATCACCGAGGGTGTTTCCAGACTTTAGTGATAGAACCTCGTGCCCGGGAGGCAGGAGAAGGAGTCGATGACACCGCAGACACGGGAGGTATCGTCCAGCACGATAAGGGAGTGAATCGAGTAATGATTCATCATCTCTCCTGCTTCTACTATCTTCGCATTCATACTGATCGTTTTCGGATGACGTGCCATGATATCGCTAACAGGGGTGGCAAAGAACGCTTGCCCCAGACGCTGCATCGCACGACGAATATCTCCGTCAGTGATAATACCAACGAGATTGGTGATTGGTGATTGGTGATTGGTGATTGGCTCTACCACAATGCCCACACCTAGTTTTCCATTCGTTACAATCTCGATGGCTTCGCTCAGCGGCATACCGGGTGTTACGAACGGTAAGTTCTCGGTAAACATCACATCCTCCACTTTCGCAAGCAACTTACGCCCCAAGTCGCCTCCTGGATGAAGACGAGCAAAATCAGTCGGTTGAAAATGATTCGCTTCCACCAGCGCGCAAGCCAAGGCATCGCCTAAAGCCAGCGTAGCGGTCGTAGAAGCCGTAGGAATGAGATTGAGCGGATCTGCCTCACGTTCTACAGCAATATTCAAGTGAATATCAGAATAGCGCGCCAACAGGCTGTCCGGATTTCCGGAGACACCGATGATACGAATCTTCTTCGCCTGAATGAGCGGTAAGAACCGCAACAGCTCTTCCGTCGCTCCCGAATAAGAGATCGCCAACACAAGGTCGTTTTCACCTAACATACCCAGGTCGCCATGATAGGCGTCCAGCGGGTTAAGGAAGAACGCAGGTGTTCCGGTAGAGGCCAAAGTGGCGGCAATCTTTGAACCGATATGACCGGACTTACCGACACCTGTCACTACGATCTTTCCTTGGCAGTCGCGGATAGCTTGTACCGCCTGCACAAACGACTCATCCAGCCGAGACACCAAAGCTCGGATAGCCGCAGCTTCTTGCTCCAAGCACTCCGTAGCTCTTGCTATAATTGTTTCTTTTTCCATCATGATTACTTTTCGAGATCCTCCTTATAGGTGATTTTGCGATTCGCCTCTTCGCCCGCTACCACATACACATCCACTTCCGGGTTATAGGCCATCAGAATACCTACATCGTCGGTCGCTTGAATCTTACCTTTCTCTATTGCCCGCATATAGGCCGGACCGATCACCAAGTAATGGAACGCCTGAGGCGTCTGGGCACGCAGATATTCGCTACGCGAAGGCATACTTTTTACTTTCTGCTTTCCACTCTCGATTTTATATAATGTATCCGTAACAGGTACAGCTACGGTTACCGCAAGATGGTTTCGTAACGCCTCTGCGACACGCGCGATAATCTCCTGCGAAACGAAGGGACGGGCGGCATCGTGGAACCAATAGAAAGTATCCGGATCTTTTTTATCATCCTTGAGATACAGCGAAATGCCATTCCATGAACTCTCCCATCGTTCTGCTCCGCCACTGATGACATGCGTCACCTTGGTCCATGGGTTGCGTTTCACCAACTGTTCCGTCTCTTCTATCCAATCGGGATGCGTCACAATGACGATCTCATGGATATAATGACTCTGTTCGAATGCATCTACCGAATGCTCCAGTACCGAACGTCCGTCCGGTAGAGGCAAAAACTGCTTCGGAGTCTCTCCGCCCACACGGCTTCCCATGCCTCCGGCTAATATGAAAGCAATATGTTTCAATTTACAATTTACAATTTACAATTTACAATTGCGAGAATTGCATCGGCAATCTCTCGCACTGCGCCTTGTCCGCCAGGAGTATTCAATACCTTTATGTTTTGAATCGCTTTTACTTCAGGACGTGCATTCGGCGGACAACAAGGCATACCGACGGCTTCTAAGAGGTCGATGTCATTCACATCATCGCCCACATAGCATACTTCCGCTAAGGTGATACCCATCTTCTCGCAGATTCGCTTAGCCGCATCTAACTTCGTCAGGCTGCCTGCCTGGTTCTTACTGCCTACACCCATATACAGGTAGTCCAGCTTCAGCTTCTCGGCCCGCGCCTTCACGATAGGACTGTTCTCGGAAGTCAGTATACCACAGGCTATGCCGGCTTTGCGGAGCAGGACCATGCCCATGCCATCATAGACGCAGAAACGCTTCATCACATCGCCTTCGGCGGTGTAATACATGCCTCCGTCTGTCAGACAGCCGTCTACGTCCGTTAAAAAAAGCTTAATCATTCTTCAACTTCTTATCAAAATATTCGATCGTCTTCACGAGTCCTTCGCGCAGTTGTACGGTAGGCTCCCAATTCAGGATCTCTTTGGCCTTATCGATGATCGGCTGACGTTGTGTCGGGTCATCGGAAGGAAGAGGTTCGTAGATGATCTTCGAACTTGAACCCGTTAACTCGATCACTAATTCCGCCAATTGCTTGATGGTGAACTCATGCGGGTTACCGAGGTTAATCGGTCCTGTGATCTCATCCGGCGTAGCCATCATGGCGATCATGCCGCGAATAAGGTCGTCGCAGTAGCAGAACGAACGGGTTTGACTACCGTCACCATAAATGGTGATATCCTTGCCTTTCAGGGCCTGCACGATGAAGTTCGAAACCACACGTCCGTCATTCGGGTGCATGTTCGGGCCGTAGGTATTGAAGATACGGATGACTTTGATACGCACGTTGTTCTGACGATGGTAGTCGAAGAACAGAGTCTCTGCGCACCGTTTGCCTTCGTCATAGCACGAACGGATACCAATCGGGTTCACATTACCCCAATACTCTTCGGGCTGCGGATGAACATGCGGATCTCCGTATACTTCACTCGTCGAAGCCTGCAGGATCTTTGCACCCGTGCGTTTGGCTACACCGAGCATGTTAATCGCACCCATGATAGAGGTTTGGATAGTCTTAATCGGATCGTACTGGTAGTGAATCGGCGAAGCGGGACAAGCGAGATTGTAGATCTCATCTACCTCCACATGTGCCGGCATGGTCACGTCGTGACGGTAGAGTTCGAAATACGGGTTGTCGAGCAGGTGAACGATATTCGACTTACTGCCCGTGAAATAATTGTCCATGCAGATTACCTCATTGCCTTGTTTCAACAAGGCCTCGCATAAGTGCGAACCGAGAAATCCTGCACCTCCTGTAACTAAAATCTTTTTCATTATTTATATAATTCTTCTTGTTTTTTCTTTCTTGCTTTGTGCGTCAAGCACTCGCCGAGGAATCCCGTTCCGTAGCCGAACAACTGCATATAAGCCGTAGCGATGGAGAGGAAAGCGATCTTCAGCGATTTATTCTTGATGAGCGATTCGGTAAAGATACACAACACGTAGAGCGCGATAGGCGCCAGACAGAGCAATGCCCACCAAGGACTGAAGGCTTTCGTCACAAGGCTGATGACCAACAACGCGATGGCTGCCAGCACGAGTGCGCTATTGCCCAACACAAAAGCGGCCGGTAACAGGTGCACCAGTTTCGTGCTACCCGGATGAAGTTCGCCTAAGAGGACACGACCTTTACCAAAGGTATTGACTTGGCGGAAGAACTTCTTCATATCCACGCGGCGCTTATGATAGACATAGGCCTCAGAGATGAGGGTCGTCTTGAAACCCGCCTGCTGAATACGGATACTGAGATCGATGTCTTCGCCAATCATGTTCTTATACCCGCCTACGGTCTCGAAGCACTTACGCGAGATACCCATGTTAAACGAACGCGGCGAGAACTTTTTCTTATTCTTCGTAGCACCTCGGATACCTCCTGTCGTCATGATCGAAGTCATGGAGTAGTTAATCGCTTTCTGCACGTCCGAGAAACTGGCATCCGCCGCATCGGGTCCTCCGTAACAATTCACTTCCGGCTGTTTGGCCAGTTCTGCGCGCACCGTAGCGATATACTGCGGCGGGACGATGACATCCGAGTCATAGATAATAAACCAATCACCCGTAGCACGCGCAATACCGTAATTACGTGTCTCGCTGCGCCCCGAATTGGGCTTGAAGTAATAATGCAGGTCGAGTTGCTTCTCGTATTGTTTGCAGATTTCTTCGCACGGCACACTCGAGCCATCTTCGATCACCAGCACCTCGAAGCCTTTGTCCGTCTGTTTACTCAGACTCTCCAACAACTCCGCCACCTCATCCGGCCGGTTGTATACAGGGATTATGATTGAAAAGCGTTCCATCCTTGTGCTTTTAATGCAATTTCTTCTCCGTTTCTGCCGATGAGGTTACATCCGTATTCGGCCTTCGTGATATGGCCGATGATATACAGGTCCTCTATCGGGATCAGTTTCTCATAGTCGTCCAGCGAGCAGGTGAAGAGCAGTTCATAGTCCTCACCGCCATTGAGTGCACAGGTGACGATATTCAGGTTCATCTCCTCCGCCAAAGCCGCAGCCTCGAAGTCTATCGGCAGTTTGTCTTCGTAGATGCAGCAACCTACACCGCTCTGCGAACAGATATGCATCAACTCGGACGAGAGTCCGTCACTCACGTCCATCATGGCTGTCGGTTTGACACCCGCTTTGCGCAGCGCCTCCAAAATATCGCGTCGCGCTTCGGGTTTCAACTGCCGCTCCAGCAAGTATTCCTTACCCGCGAAATCCGGTTGACCCGTAACCTGCGTCCCGTTACCCATAACCGCAATCCTCTCCCGCTCGAGGAGCTGCAGACCCATATACGCCGTTCCTAAGTTACCGCTCACGCAGATCAGGTCGTTCAGTTTTGCGCCGTTGCGATAGACGATATCTTTCTCTTTGGCCACACCCAGACAGGTGATACTGATGGTCAGGCCGGTCATCGACGCACAGGTGTCTCCGCCTACAATGTCCACACCGTAACGCTCGCACGCCAGGCGCACGCCCGCGTACAAAGCCTCTATGTCCTCTACCGAGAAACGCTTACTGATACCCAGGCTCACCGTGATCTGAGTCGGTGTACCGTTCATCGCATAGATATCCGAGAAATTAACCACCGCAGCCTTGTAGCCCAGGTGCTTGAGCGGCACGTATTCCAAATTGAAATGAATGCCTTCCAACAACATATCCGTTGTCATCAGCACTTTTGAGTCATTACCAAAGTTCATTACCGCGCAGTCATCCCCTACTCCTTTGAGGGTACTGGGCTGCACGGGCTTGATGTCTTTGGTCAGTTCTTTGATGAGTCCGAACTCACCCAATGAAGCTATTTCTGTTTTCGCCATAATACGCCAAAATAAAATCGGGCGCAAAGGTACAAAAAAAAATCGATATATGCAAATTTAAAAAATTAAACAAAAAGTATATATATACAAAGTATATATATAGAAAGAGTGACATTTTTGCTAAAAATGGCAATTTATCCTGCGGTGATATTGCGGATATGGTGCGGTTATCGTACGATTATATAAGGTAAATATAAGGTAAATATAAGGTAAATGACAGGGATTGGGACTTAAGATGGAATAGTGAGGGTAAATCTGTATTGATTTTAGGAAAAGAATTGTGCAAATGTCGGGGAAGGATAAGTTTTTACGCTTGTAATGAGCACAGACGATATTTTTTTGTTACAAAAACTTGCAAATTTAAAAAATTTGTAGTAAATTTGCACGCTTTTTGTATGGGCGAATGTACGCACATGCGTGAGTACACGCGATAAATAGATAGTAAGACAAACATACGCGAGAAGGCTAACATACGCGCTAAGCGATAGAGTAATATATTAGAACAATATATGCATTTATTTCAACACACAGGAGAATATTTCCTTTTGATGGCGAAGGTGCTTCGTCTGCCGGATAGGCAACGGATGTTCTGGCGGCAGTTCAGCAGGGAACTGGAGAAGCAGGGTTTGCAGTCTCTGCCGATCGTGCTGCTGATATCGGTTTTTATCGGAGCCATCTTAACGATTCAGGCGAAGACAAACACGGAGAACCCGTTCCTGCCGGTGTATATCACGGGATTGCTGACCCGCGAGACGCTGCTGTTGGAGTTCTCGAGTACGATCTTATGTTTGATTTTAGCCGGAAAGGTAGGCAGTAACATCGCGTCGGAGATCGGAACGATGCGCATCACGGAACAAATCGACGCCATGGAGATCATGGGTGTGAATAGCGCGAACTATCTGATTCTGCCGAAGATCATCGCGTTCATGGTGATGATGCCGATGCTGGTCATCATCTCAACGGCGATAGGTCTTGTAGGCGGATGGGCAGTAGGTGCGTTCACGGATATCATCACAGTGCATGATTACCTGGTAGGTGTGCAATACGCGTTCAATCCGTATTTTGTATGGTACGGCATCATCAAGAGTCTGGTGTTTGCGTTTGTGATCACGAGTATGGCGAGTTACTACGGTTATAACGTACGAGGTGGTGCGCTGGATGTCGGTAAAGCGAGTACAAACGCGGTGGTGAATAGCAATATAATGATTCTGTTTCTGGATCTTATTCTAAGTAAATTGCTGTTATAAGCCCCCTCGGTCCCCCTAAAGGGGGAAGATAGTTGAGAGGTTAGAATTATGATTGAAGTAAAGGATATAGTAAAGAGTTTTGACGGGAATGTGGTGCTGAACCACGTGAGCACGACCATGGAGGATGGCAAAGTGAACATGATCATCGGTCAATCGGGTTCGGGAAAGACGGTATTGCTGAAGACCTTGATCGGTTTGCATTCGCCTGACAGCGGTCAGATCCTGTATGACGGTCGCGACTTAGCGGAGATGCGGAACAAAGACATCCGGATGTTGCATCGGGAGGTAGGTGTGCTGTTCCAAGGCAGCGCTTTGTTCGACAGCATGAGTGTGATGGAGAACGTGCTTTTTCCGATGGAGATGTTTTCGCATGCGAGCGAAGCGGAGAAGCGCGAACGGGCGGCCTTCTGTCTAAGGCGTGTAGAGATGCCGGAGCATGTATGGCACCTGATGCCGAGCGAGATCAGCGGTGGTCAGCAGAAACGAGTAGCTATTGCGCGCGCGATTGTATTAGGTCCGAAATACCTCTTCTGCGACGAGCCGAACTCAGGTTTGGACCCGAAGACAAGTCTGGTGATTGATGCGCTGATTCAGGACATCACGCGAGAGTATAATATCTGCACGGTGGTGAACAGCCATGACATGAACTCGATCATGGAGATCGGCGATAACATCGTGTTTTTGAAGGGCGGCAAGAAAGAATGGCAAGGTTCGCGGCATGAGATCATGGAGAGCGATAACGAGGCGCTGAATGACTTCGTCTTCGCGAGTGAGTTGTTTAAAAAAGTTCGGACTGCGGCAAAGGAAGTTTAGTTAGATGAAGAAGATTTTAGGCATATGGATATGTTGTGCTGTGGCAGTTAGTGCGATAGCTGCTCCGGCAAGGAGAATCGGTCAAGTACGCACCTTGGCGGATGGCACAGAGAAAACCGTCTATCAGCATGGCGATGAGTTTTTTCATTACCTGACGGATGAAGACGGCACTTGGTTGGACGAGACGACGTTGATGCCGTTGACAGCAGAGCGAAGAGCCAAGAGGGAAGAGCTAAGAGCAGAGAGCGAGGTTCGGCGCGTACAAGCCACAACGGGTTTAGATACGTTGTTAGCACCTCGCGGGGCGATTATATTGGTCAGTTATCCGGACCTGGCTTTCACCAGCACGAATGCGGACATGACCGACTGGGCGATGGGCGAAAACTACAGTTACAATGGTGCAACGGGTTCGATTCATCAGTATTTCTGGGACCAGAGTTGGGGACAATACGACCTGCAGTTGGACGTCTATGGACCTGTGACGGTAAGCAAAGAGATGGCGTATTACGGCCAAGACGGCAGTAAAACGGGTGCGGACCAACATGCGGATGAATTGGTTATTGAAGCATGTCAGTTAGCCGCAGCACAAGGAGCGGACTTCAGTCCGTACGACTACAACAATGACGGCAAAGTGGACTGGGTAGTGGTGTTATTTGCCGGTTTGGGTCAAAACGATGGCGGCGCAGAGAACACGATCTGGCCACATCAGTCGGACTTGAGCAACAAAGGGAAAGCCTTTCAGTTGAATGGTAAGACCGTGGATCACTACTGCATTTTGAATGAGATTGACGGTGTGACGAAGGTGCGCAGCGGTATTGGTACGTTCTGCCATGAGTTCAGTCATATCATGGGTTTGCCGGATCTGTACACGACCGACGGCAGTAAGCATAAGACTTTAGGCATGTGGGATCTGATGGACTACGGGATTTACAATAACGACTTGAATACCCCGCCGAACTACTCGGTGTACGAGCGCTGGTTCATGGGTTGGATGCAACCGCAGTTACTGAGCTCTGCCGCCAACGTGACCTTGCCTGTTTCGGATACCAAGGCGGGTTGTTATATCACGGAGAGCGGAGAGCCGGTGGATAATATTTTACGGGCATACCCACCCTGTTACATTCTCGAGAACCGTCAACAAACGGGATGGGACACCTACCTGCCCGGACATGGAATGATCATCACGCGGTTGGAGTTCAAATACAACAACTGGAATGGAAACACAGTGAATAACACGGCCTCGAAGATGGGTGTGGATTTGATTGAAGCGGATGGTCTGGCACCTTCTCGCGATGACAATAACCGCAAGAACGGTTACTTCGGCAAGCCGGGCGATGCCTATCCCGAAGGTGCGACGAGTTTCACGAAGGTGAGTGGTTTTCAAGTGACGGATATCACCGAGCAAGAGGGCGTGATACGGTTCCTGCTCAATGGCGGAGGCGGGGAGTTGCCGTTAGGGTTCGAAGCGACGCCGGAAAGTGAAACGGGAGTGCAGAAGCGAATGGAGAACGGGCAGATAATTATTCTCCGCGAGGGAAAGAAATATACCCTGACGGGATTGGAGATTGTTGATTTTTGATATTTGATTTTAGATTTTATATATGAAAAAGACATTTTTATTAGTGGCCGTGATGGCTTTGATGGCGATGGGTGTGTATGCAGACAGTCCCGCCAAAGTACCTGCGTATCGCGGGTTGATAGAACGCGTGCAGCCGAATGGAGACACGCTGCGTACGTATTTGCGAGGAGATGAGAATTCGCATTTCACGATGACCGAAGACGGATGGCAGATCGTGGAGACCAAGAGAGGATGGTTGAAATACGCGAAGTTGAACCGTAAGGGAGAAGCGGTGAGCAGTTGTCGCAAGGCGCATAACGCAGAAGATCGCAGTAAATGCGAGGTGAAGTGGTTAAACAGAAAAGGAATCAAAAAAACAGTAACACAATAACATGAAAAAGATTTTTACTACTCTGTTCGTTGCCGGGATGGCAATGGCAGTCATGGCTGTACCAGCTCGTCGTGGCGGTGTTGTTCGCACGGCAGCTGATGGTACTGAGAAAACAGTCTTCGTACAAGGAGACGAGTGCTATCACTACATCACCGATGCAGAAGGTAATTGGTTAGACGAAGAGACCTTGCTTCCTATCTCGGAAGAGAAGAAAGCCCTTCGTATGCGCGCGAAAACGGAAGGTAACCGCGCAAAAGTACGTCGTGCAAAGGCTGAGACCGGAACAGACCGTCTTCTTGCTCCGCGTGGAGCCGTTATTTTGGTGAGTTTCTCTGACCTGGACTTCGAAGCCACGAATGCAGAGATGACCGAATGGGCGATGGGTGAGAACTACACCTACAACGGTGCTACGGGTTCGATTCATAAGTATTTCATGGATCAGAGTTGGGGTCAATACAACCTGCAGTTGGACGTGGTAGGTCCGGTAAAGGTAAGCAAACAGATGTCTTACTATGGTCAGAACGACTATAACGGCGAGGACAAACATGCCGGTGAGTTGGTTGTTGAGGCTTGTAAGTTAGCCCATGATCAAGGCATCGACTTCAGCAACTACGACTTCAACAATGACGGTTACGTAGACTGGGTCGTTATCCTTTACGCCGGTTATGGCGAAGCAAGTGGTGCTCCGGCGAACACGATTTGGCCGCATCAATGGGAGTTGAGTCGTTATGATCCAAGTTTGGCATTTAAATTGGACGGCAAGACGGTAGATCACTACTGCTGTCTGAACGAAAAGGAATATCAAACCAAGAAACGCGACGGTATTGGTACGTTCTGCCATGAGTTCAGTCACGTGATGGGTTTACCGGATTTCTATGCTACCACGGAAGACGCCTCCCATCGTACGTTGGGAAGTTGGGATATCATGGACTACGGACCGTATAACAACAACGGCAACACGCCTCCTAACTACTCGGCTTACGAGCGTTGGTTCATGGGTTGGTTCCAACCGCGTTTGGTAAATCAAGACGCTTCTGTCATTCTGCCGCCGATGGTTGAAACGGGTGGAGCAGTATATATGACGGAGAACGGTGATGCCATCAGTGATATCCTTGCCCCGAGTCCGAGCACATTCTATATGTTTGAGAACCGTAAACGGGAGGGCTGGGACAAGTACCTCAAGGGCTCCGGTTTGATGATTACCAAAATTAAATGGAGTAGAAGAGAATGGGCAAACAACACGGTGAACAATAGTTCCAGCAACATGGGTGTGGATTTGATCGAAGCAAAGACCAACACGTCTTCTTATACGGATAAATCGACAGACCTGTATCCGGCAGGTGCCACAATGTTCACAAAGAACACCAACTATCAGGTGACTAACATCGCGTTGACGGACGGTATCATCACCTTCGATGTCAACGGCGGCGGAGCCACTATTAATTTAGACGTAGAGAACGTAGAAGCCGCAGCGGCAGCCGTTAAGCAAATTGAGAACGGTCGTGTAGTCATCTTCCGCGACGGTAAGAAATACGATATCTTAGGCAATCGTCTTTAATCTATGAAGATCATCAGTTATAATCTGAACGGCATTCGTTCAGCCATCAACAAGGGTTTGCTCGACTGGCTGGCAGTTGAGCAGCCCGATGTCTTCTGTATCCAGGAGAGCAAAGCGCAACCGGAACAAATAGACGTGATGGCGATGCAGGAGTTAGGCTACCGCAGTTATATCCACTCGGCGGAAAAGAAAGGGTACTCGGGGGTAGCCATCTTCACGCGTATCGAACCCGACCGCGTAGTAGTAGGTATGGGAAATCCCAAATATGACCGCGAGGGACGTGTGATAAGAGCGGACTTCGGTGACATCACCGTAGTGAACGCTTATATTCCCAGCGGCACAACCGGAGACATCCGTCAGGACTTTAAGATGGAGTTTCTGGAGGATTTTTTGGTATGGATCAATGACCTGCGCAAAGAGCGACCGAACCTGATTATATGCGGAGATTATAACATTTGTCATAAACCAATTGACATCAATCATCCGGAGCGTCAGATCGGAGTATCGGGTTTCTTACCCGAAGAGCGCGAATGGATGGATCGTTGGGAAGCCAGCGGATTAGTGGACAGTTTCCGTGTGTTCGACCAGAGTGCTGAGCGATACAGTTGGTGGAGTTGGCGCGCCGGAGCACGGGCTCGTAACGTAGGCTGGCGCATCGACTATCTTTGGGTAACAGAGAGTCTGCGAGAACGACTGAAAGACGGTAAAATCTTAACAGAGGCAGTGCATTCGGATCACTGTCCGGTAGCATTATGGATAAACTGAGAACAGAACACCTGGTGAAGAAATACGGTAAACGAACCGTAGTGAACGATGTGTCTATCGAGTTGGAACAAGGCGAGATAGTCGGTTTGTTGGGTCCCAACGGTGCCGGAAAGACCACGACGTTCTATATGACCACCGGTCTTATTGCAGCGAACAACGGACGTATCTTCTTCAACGACCGGGACATCACCTCTTTCCCGATGTATAAACGGGCGAAGATGGGTATCGGCTACTTGCCGCAAGAGGCGAGTGTGTTTCGTAAGATGACCGTGGAGGATAACATCCGCTCGGTGTTGGAATTAACCGACTTCAGTAAGGAATACCAGGCCGAGAAACTGGAGCAACTCATCAAAGAGTTCAACTTGGCGCACGTGCGCAAGAACTTAGGCGACCGACTCAGTGGCGGCGAACGACGCAGAACAGAGATCGCGCGTTGTTTGGCTATTGAACCGAAGTTCGTGATGCTCGACGAGCCTTTCGCAGGTGTTGACCCTATTGCCGTACAGGAGATACAAGATGTCGTTTGGCGACTGAAGGACAAGAATATCGGCATTCTTATTACGGACCATAACGTCGATGAGACGCTGATGATCACCGACCGCGCATACCTGCTCTTCGAAGGAAAGATCCTCTTCCACGGTACGCCGGAAGAACTGGCCGCCAACCCGATAGTTCGGCAGAACTACTTGGGCCGTGATTTCGAATTGAAACGCAAAACCCGTGCGGCAGAATAAATGGTACATATTGCTCCTGTCGGTGCTTTTAGCGTCTTGCACGAGTGCACCCGAGATCACGTTGCGTGTGCATCAATGCGCGTCCATGCCTAAAGGTCGTGCGAGCGCGCGTGCCTGTGCTCTGGCCGAAAAAGCGTATGTGTTCGGTGGACGAGACAGTACGGGGACGTATCTTAACGACTTATGGGTCTATGATTCGGCTACGGACCAATGGACCGGTTTGGGTGCTACGCCATTAGAGGCACGCGTGAATGCGGCGATGGTTACGGATGGGGATAAGATCTATGTGGGATTAGGCTATGCCGCCCAAAAAGCCTACGTCGATTCGGCGTATCTGAAAGACTGGTGGGAATACACCCCAAGTACGAATACATGGAAGCCTTTGGCGAATTACCCTTCGGATAACACGGTGGCGCCAGTAACATATTGCATCAACCATCGTCTGTACGTGTTCTACGGTTGCGGGTATGTACAGCAGAATGAAGTATGGCAGTATGATCCTTCTTCTGACACTTGGTCACGACTGCCGGAGCGTGATAATGATGCGCTCAGGGCGTTCGGTTGCGCCGGAGCAGCTATAAATGGTTTCGCCTATTTCGGTTTGGGATTTAACAGTCATAACTTACGGGATTGGTATCGTGTAACACTACCGGATATTCAATGGAGCGCTTGCAGTGCCCTACCCGGCAAAGGAAGGGAATTCAGTGCATGTGCGGCGGACAAAGACTATGTATATATCTTCGGCGGGCGCGCGTTCGGAGGCGACATGACCGGAGGTGAGATATTCGATACCTATCTGCGCTATTCGCCGGAGAAAGACAGGTGGGAATGGTGCGGCACGATGCCTTGTGGTCGTGCTGAGAACCAAATCGCATTCACGATAGACGGCACCGTCTATTTCGGTTTGGGAGAAGACGAAACAGGAACAGCCATCGATAAACTCTATCGCATTGAAGAATAGATTCGCACATATTGTTCTCCTTCTTCTTTGCGCCGTTCAAGTAAGCGCATGGGACTGGTGGCCCTTACCGATGGCTGAGCCGGACACGTGTCGGGACAGTTTGTTCTACGTAGGGAGTATACGGGCAGTTAGTTCCGGCGGTGCTCAGGCACCGAGTTTGCTATGGCATAACTCGCGCGGCGAGATTTCTCAACTGCCGCACAGCGGTACGTTCCAAGTAGGTATCATCAAACCGGCCACCCGTCCGAACAGGTGGTTTGACTATGACTTCGGCATAGTGTTAGACGGTCGCTTCGGAGGCGGTCAAAAGGGTTCGGGGCAACAGGACATCACGGGGTATTTCAGTCAACTATACGCGCATGCGCGCTTATACATAGTAGATATCACCGCCGGCATTCGTCCGCAGTATTTCGGTGCAGGGGATGAGGCGTTAAGCAGCGGCAGTCTGCATTTCTCTAATAACGCGCATCCTATTCCGCAGATCAGTATCGGTTTTGAACGCTGGACACCTATTCCGGGTCTGTTTGGATATGTGGAAGTGAAAGGCGGTTTGACGCATGGTTGGTTGGCTGATAACTCAGGTACGGTAAAAGGGACGCTGCTGCACTACAAACATATCGGCGGACGAGTGGGCGGTAAGTTACCGGTGAATCTCAGTTATGAGTTTCATCATATGGCGCAGTGGGGAGGTTATTCGACCGTGTATGGTGATTTAGGGAATGATTGGGCGGCCTATAAAGCTGCATTTTTGGTTCGTTCTGGCGGTTCAATGCAAAATGACCAGATTAATGCGCAGGGCAACCATCTCTGTTTTCAGCAACTGGCCCTGGATGTAAAAGGGGACGGATGGAAAGTGAGTGCCTACTGGCAAGCGATCAATGAAGACGGACCGGTTCGGCTGATCGGTTTCGGAATGAATAACAAAGACGGTTTATGGGGCGTGAGTGCAACGCAGACCAGATGGCCGTTCATACAAGGATTCACCTATGAGTTTCTGCAGACAACAGACCAAAGTGGTCCTTTTCACGACAAGGATGGCGTGGTGTACGGCGGAGCAGACACGTATTATTTCAACAGCATCTATGCGCAGGGTTGGAGTTATTTCGGCCGTATCATCGGATCACCGCTCCTGACCCTGGATAACACGCGCGTGATGGCGCATCATGTCGGTGTTCGCGGAGATATCTTCGGCTTTCGATATCGGGTCATGGTGAATCACGCCGAGAACTATGGCAATTACTATGCTCCGAAACGTCATCATAACACGGCGGTACTGCTGGAAGTGAAGAAAATCGTGCCACAAGCATGGAACCTGGAGTTCGGACTGAGTCTGGCCGGTGACTTCGGTACACAATTCGGCAACAGCTTCGGTGCGATGGTGACCATTCGCAAGCAAGGCTTGATATGTAATTGGTAAATGAGTGAGAAAACGGTACATATTATCATGCCGGTGAAGGACTCGTTAGAGACGGCCGAACGGGCTATTCGGGCAATTGTGGAAAGCGGCTATACGCTGACCGTCTATGACGATTTTTCCACACCGGAGAATGTCAAACAGTTAGATGTCCTTCACAAAGAATTAGGTATCGAGGTGGTATATATTGCGGAGCACACGGATCATCCCTCGCCTAATTACCGATGGGTACTGATGGACGCACAGCGGAAATGTATCGCAAACGGAGAGGACCTGATTATTATTGAAAGCGATGTCATTGTACGACCGGAGACAATTGGGAAGTTGATAGTTGAGGGTCAAAAGCCGAGAGCAGGTATGGTGGCTGCCGTAACGACGGATGAGCAGGGTGCGATTAATTTCCCGTACGAGTATGCGCGGAAGATCAAAGCGGACGGTGTATGCAAGAAACGTTTCTCGTTCTGCTGCACGCTACTGACGAACAAGCTACTGCAAGCCTATGATTTTCAACAATTGGATCCGAAAAAGAGTTGGTACGATGTACCGATCAGTCATATGTCTCGGCAGTTGGGTTTTGAGAACATCCTGCAGATCTCCAATCCGGTGGTACATATCCCCCACTCCAGCCGGCCGTGGAAACAACTCAAATATACGAATCCTCTGCGTTATTATTGGCGCAAACTGACGAAAGGTTTGGATAAGATATGAAACCGCTGGTATCTGTCATAGTGCCGCTTTACAATGCTGCGCCGTATATCCGCGAGGCGTTGGGAAGCATCGTGGCTTCAACATATCGGCCGTTGGAGGTAGTTGTAGTGGATGACGGCAGCAGCGACACGAGTCTGGCGGAGAGCAAGGCGTTTGCAGCCCTGCACGCTGAAGTGCGCGTGATTCATCAAGCGAACGCAGGTGTCTCTTCCGCTCGTAATCATGCTATCCGTGAGGCGAAAGGCGAGTTGATTTTACCGGTGGATGCCGATGACAAGATCAGTCCGAACTATATTGAGAAGGCGGTAGAAGCGATGCAGGAGGACGTACGTATCGTCGGATGTCGCGCCTGTTATTTCGGAGTCAAAGAAGGAGAATGGAGGCTACCGGAATATCGTCCGGAGTTGTTGGCACGGAAGAACATGATTCCTATCACATCGCTTTTCCGCAAGTCGGACTGGAAACGTGTAGGCGGTTTCTGCGAAGAAGAGATTTACCGCGAAGACTGGGATTTCTGGTTGAGTCTGATGGAACTGGGCGGTCGTTATGTCCGGTTGGAGGAGACAGGTCTCTACTATCGTGTGTTACCTCATTCGCGGCGTACAAACGCCAAGCAGCAGAAACGAGTTATCGTAGATGCGATTAACCGACGCCATCCGGAATACCTGGAGCGCTATTTAGGCGGACCACTTCATTACCATCGCTCATGGAGTAAGTTCCTGAACCGTTTCCGTTCT
>AUXO011364988.1_pt1 | contig 19905 bp, 15 predicted proteins | sample 768731 | NCBI WGS metagenome assembly AUXO01 (sample SAMN02715735, study PRJNA202380) | gut metagenome | biome: sheep rumen | host: Ovis aries | place: New Zealand: Palmerston North
TGATAATTCATTATTAATAGTATCTTTTATTATATTTGATAGTTGAATAAAATCAATATATTTTTCATAACTATCTAATTCATATAATGTTATGATATATTCTTTCTTTTTCTTATTTAAAGATAGTATGTTATCTTCTATAAAGGTAGATAAACTGTTTATATTTACTTTATCATAAGAATCTATTTCTTTCATATATCTTTCAATTATTTTTGATAATACCATATCATATGATATTATTCCATCTATACCTATACTAATATTATTTATTTTTAATCTTGTTTTTATATAGTTAGATACTGTTTCTAGGTCTTCAGTATTTATGAAACTAATAGATATTACTTTATCATTATAGTAGTTTTGAATAGTATATAATGCTGGTATTTTTTTCTTATACATATATTCTATTATTTTAGAAGATACTTCACTTATTCTATTTTGTTCTAATGATAAATAGATTTTAATATTATTAGGCCTTTCTAATATTTTAGGAATATATTTATCATTATCAGGCAAATATATTCCCAAATAGTCTTGATATGGAATAATCTTTATACCTCTATTTTCATATTCTTTTTTATTTTGATAAAAGGTACTTTGGATATTAATTAGATTTATTTCTTTATTATTTTTATTTATATAATTATATATATTACTATAATTAGTATTTGAATTTGTTTTATATAATTCAGAAATACTATTTAATAATAATTCCATCTCAATATTATTATTCATCTTTAGAGTCCTCTAACTTTTTGTAGTAGTTATATCTATTTATTGCCCATTTTTTTTGTTCATTTAATAAAATATCCGCATTATCTTTATTTACTCTCTTTAGATTAATAAATCTATTTTCAGTCATTAGATAGTCTTCATATTTATCAAATTTTGGCTCTTTGGAATCGATTATTAATTTATTATTATCTGGATTATATCTAAATGTTAAGAAGTATCCACATTCAGTAGCAAGATATCCATTTGACTGAGAATCTTGCATACCTGTTTTTATTCCGTGTTCAATACATGGACAGTATGCTATTACTAAGGATGGGCCATTATGAAGTGATGCTTCTTTTAATACTTTTAGATATTGTTCTTTATTATATCCAATGTTAGTAGTGGCAACATATACATGAGGATAACACATGGCGATTCTGGCTAAATCTTTTTTATAATTGTCTTTACCATTTGATGTAAAGGAGGCTACCGATCCTATATTAGATGATTTTGATGATTGGCCTCCAGTATTTGAATATACTTCGGTATCTAAGACTAAGATATTGATATTTTCTTTTTTAGATAAGATATGATCTAATCCGTCATAACCGATATCATAGGCAAAGCCATCTCCTCCTACTACCCACATACTTTTTGGTAAGATATAGTCTTTCATTTCTAATAAGTATGGATGCTTTTTATAATCGATCTTTTCTTTTACTACTTTACATATATCATAGTTATCCATATTTTCTATCCATAATTTAAATGTTTTATTTCTAGGATATTCCATCATGTATTTCTTTACTTTATCTCTATTTAGATTTATACCTGTTAATATACCATAACCATATTCAGCATTATCTTCAAATAAGGAACTAGCCCATGGTATGGAATATGGAGTACTTGGCATGCTTCCTCCATATATTGAAGAACATCCTGTGGCATTAGCAACAACCAAATTATCATTAAATACTCTAGTTAAGTTTGTTAGATATGGTGTTTCTCCGCATCCAGCACATGCTCCTGAATACTCAAATTTTGGTTCTTTTAATGATATATTCTTAACAGTTAATACTTTACTTTCATATTTATCATTAACATTATGTTTAAGTAAATAATCAAAATCTTTATCTTTCTTTGTATTAGGCACCATTGTTAATGCTTTATTACCTAGTTTACCAGGACAAGTATTTACACATACGCCACATCCTGTACACTGCTCATAATTTATACCTATAGTAAATTCTTTATCTTTAGGTATAATCGATGGTATACTTGCTGTCTTATCATCTTTTTTATCTAGAAGAAATGGTCTTATTACACCATGCGGACAAGAAAAGGCACACTGGTTACACTGGATGCAATTTTCTGGTATCCACTTAGGTATATTTTCAGCAATATTTCTTTTTTCTTTGTTTGTAGTACCGGCATCAAAGATACCACCAGCATATTTTTCAAAAGCACTTACTGGTAGTGTATCACCTTTAAGTAGATTAATCGTTTCAACAAAGTTTAATTTTTTATTATCAGTATATTCTAAATTAACCCATTCCTTATCTACTTCTACTTCTTTTAAGTATTTTAAAGATTCATCAATTATTTTATTATTGATGTCAATTATCTTTTGGCCTTTAGAAGAGAATCTTATTTCGTTATTTTTTTTCATAATAGATATAGCTTTATCGATATTTAATAGATTCATTATTTTTAGTATGCATACTTCCATACATGTATTTATTTTATTCTTTAATCCTAAATTATTTGCTATACTATAGGCATCTATTATATATAGTTTTATTTGCTTTTCAGCAAGCAAATATTTTACTTTATTTGGTAAAGATATTTTTAATTTTTCAGCATCTAAATTAGTATTCAGGAATAAGACACCTTTATTTTTGATATTATCTAAGATATCATATTTGTACATATATGTATCTTTTGATATAACAATAAAGTCTGGATTTTCAATATAATAGGTACTTTTTATTTCATTATCAGAAAATCTTAAATGGCTTCTTGTTACTCCTCCTGATTTTTTGGAATCATACTGAAAATAACCTTGAACATTTTTAGGGGTTTGTTCTCCTAGTACTTTTAAGATATCTTTAGATGTTGATACCATTCCATCTGAACCGTATCCATATATTAGCATTTCATATGCATTATTATTTATTTTAAAATCTTTATCATAATCTAGACTTAGATTTGTTACATCATCATTTATACCAATTGTAAAATTATTTTTCTTTTCATGATTTAGATTATCATACACAGCTTTGATCATCGATGGAGTTGTATTTTTAGATGATAATCCATATCTTCCTCCGATTACTTTGATATTAGTATCTTTTAAGGCATTAACAACATCTAAATATAATGGTTCACCAGAAGATCCTGCTTCTTTTGTTCTATCTAAGACTGCAATATCTTTTACAGTACTAGGAATTACTTCAAGTAAGTGTTTAATACTAAATGGTCTAAATAGATGTACCTTAACAAGTCCTACTTTATAACCATTATTATTTAAGTAATCTATTGTTTCTTCGATGCATTCACATACAGAACCCATAGCTATAATTATTGATGTAGCATTTTTATCTCCATAATAATTAAATAGTTTATAATCTTTTTTTGTTATCCTATTTATTTTATTTAGATATTCCTCTACATTATTAATAGCATTTTCATAATTTTTATTTCTACTTTCAGTATGTTGAAAATAGATATCATCATTTTCGGCAGTACCCCTAGTATTTGGTTTTTCATTATTTAGTCTTCTATCTCTAAAGGATTGTAAAGCCTTTTTATCAATTAAGGTTTCTATCTTAGATAAATCTATTTCTTTAATTTTGTCTAATTCATGACTTGTTCTAAAGCCATCAAAGAAATGAATAAAAGGTAGTGATGATTTAATACTAGATAGATGGGCTAACATAGCCATATGATAGGCTTCTTCGACAGATGAAGATGATAACATGCATACGCCAGTAGCCCTAGCAGCATATATATCTTGATGATCTCCAAAGATACTTAGTGAATGCGTTGATAATGAACGTGCTGCGACATGGATTACTCCTGGAAGAAGTTCTCCAGCTAATTTGTATAGAGTTGGCACCATTAAAAGAAGTCCTTGACTAGCAGTAAAAGTACTTGATAGCATTCCACTTTGAAGAGCACCATGGACCATGGCTACTGCTCCTTTTTCAGACTCCATTTCTACTACTTTAACAGTATTACCAAAGAAATTCTTTTCTCCAACAGCACTCATCTTATCTATTTTTTCAGCCATAGGACTAGCGGGTGTTATAGGATATATACCTACTACTTCATTAAATTTATAAGCTACTTTTGATACTGCTTCATTAGCATCCATTACTTTATATTTATTCATCTTTATTCCTCTTTTCATCTATCTATATTACGATATAATTTTATCATAAATATTTATAAATAACAATATAAAGAAAAAATCTTTCATTGAAAGACTTTATTCTTTAATATCTATGAAAAATTAATTTCTACCTTTTGGCTTTCTATAATTCTTCGATTCATCAAGTGCTTCACGTCTATATTCAAGTGCTTGCATTTCCATATAGTATGCATCTTTAAGATGTTTATATGTTCCATGAATATATATTGCCCTGCAATTATTGTAATCACTTTCGTCAATGCCGCAGCCATTTCTTCTAAGAAAATCTGTCAACATTTCAATAAAAATTTTTACAGGGTAAGTATCAAGATAATTATTACATTCCAATTCAATGTTCGCATCGAATTCAATAGAATTTTGTTCACCTATTCTCCTATCAAGATAAAATATTTCATCAAATTTGATGTTATCTATATCTTCTTCGAGGCTTCCTTCTTTTTTTCCCATAGTAATACCCTTATAGTATCTTTCCAGGCACTTAGTTACAATTTTAGGATAAATATCAGAAATAAATTTTTCATATAAACTTAATGCTATTTCTAAATCTTGTGTTTCATTATATTCATCCTCTGCAACATGTTTATCATGTGATTGTTTTAATTCTCTTGCTTCCTTCAATATTCTTTTTTCTTTCTCATCAAAATTATATAATTCCATAATTCTCACCTCTAATTATAGAGTAACATAAATATACTAGATTGTAAATAGAAAATTATAAGAAATGTAAATCAATCCAAAGTACCATTTTCATTATTAGTAAGCTCTGCTTCATATAAGTTTTGATATTCTTTGGAATGTTTTAATAAATATTCATGATTACCTTCATCTATTATTTGACCATTATCTATAAGCATTATTTTATCGGCATTTATAACAGTAGATAATCTATGAGCTATTATTAATATTGTATACTCATTCTTCATATTTTCAATTGCCTTTTGTATTTTATCTTGTGTTTCATTGTCTAGAGCACTAGTAGCTTCATCAAATAGTATTATTTCTGTTTTTTGAACTAAAGCTCTTGCAATAGCAAGTCTTTGCTTTTGGCCACCAGATAAATTAACTCCACCTTCTCCTACTATCGTATCATAGCCATTTGGAAGTGATCTTACGAAATCATCTAAGCATGCCATTTTGCAGGCTTTTTTTATGTCATTATCTGTTAATCCTTCTTTTACTATTTTTAAATTATCCTTTATACTCATATTAAATATATACGGATTTTGGCTAATAACGGTAATATTTCCCCTAATTGAATCTTTATCCAACTCTTTTATATTAATTCCATCAATAGTTATTTCGCCATCGTTTATATTATACATTTTACATAGCAAGTTAAAAATAGTCGTTTTCCCTACTCCACTTTTACCTACAAATGCAATTGTTTGATTAGCATTTATTTTGAAACTTAAATTATCTAATACTTTCTTTTTATCATATGCAAATGTTACATTTTTAAATTCAAAATCTCCATTTATCTTATCTAAATGTAAAGTACCAAACTTTTCTTTTTTGAACTCATCACCGTATATAATATCATACACTCTATCGCAAGAAAGATTAAAGTCTTTAATATATTCTAATAGATTTCCCAATAAGGTAACTGAATATGATAACCTACTTGAATAATTATATAATATTAATGCAGTTGCAGATATTATTATTTTCTTTTCCATCAACAATATTAGTACTACTATTAAGATAAAATTTTTCAGATTACTTATGATATGTATTAATAGTCTATATATAAATGTCTTTTGTCGCATTCTTGTTCTTTTTCCGTTAGCATCATTTATTTTATTTGAAAGCTCATTAATAAAGCTATTTTCACTATTAAGCATTTTTATATCTCGAGTTCCTCGAACTAATTCGCCAATAAAACTTGATACTTTTTCTGCAGATTTTCGGTATATTCTATCATCTTCATTAAATTTGCTAGTTCTTTTTCTTTCAAGCAAATATAAAAGTATCAACATGATTACCATATACACAAATATTATTTTATTAATTATAAAAATAGCCACTAACACACCAACATACTCAATAATACCAGTAATCATATCGAGAAGAGAATTAAATACATCAGCCATTCTTGATGTATCATTAGTCATTCTCTGAATAAATAGGCCACTCCCGTTCTTATCTAAACTTTCATTTTCTAACTTTAATATGTTTTTCCCCAAATCTGTTTCTAGTTTTGATAATGTATTTTGGTATACTTTCATGGTAGTTCTTCTCGATATATATTCAATAAAATTATTTAATATTTCTACGAACAATATTACTGACGCTATATAGATTAGTCTAACATAATTATTTGATGTTAATTCAATTATTATTTTAGCACTTAGTATAGGCATAACTACATATAAAACAATGTGCATAATATTGCATAATAAAAATATTATAATTCTTTTTTTCTCATTTTTTGCATAATTCCATGCAAATTTTAAATTATTTATTAATTTCATACTACCACATCCTCTACGTTATTAATTGTAGCAAATATTAAGTAAAAAGTCCATCATAACATAACTGAAAAATATATTATCCATTTTATTTAATTATTATGCTCTTATATAAATAAAACTAAGAGAACCATTTCTAGTTCTCTTAAACATATTTATTTATCATTAGACTTTTGTTTAACTAATTTTCTTATGCCTTTTACAATTTCTTCAAGTTCTTCATGACTTTGTAATTGATATTCTTCCATAATAATTCTTACATTGTCTTCCATTTCAGGTAAAAATTGCAATTCTGTATAATAAGCATCTAATAACTCTTGTAATGATGCCTCAAATCGAAACTTCCCCCTATCAACATAACGGCCAATTTTATTTCTTCTAAGAAAATTATCAATCATATAACTATTATTTTGGAAAAAACCATAATCAAAGGCATAATATTCTGACGAAGTAAGAAGAGTTTTTTTTATTCTATCTTCACTTTTATGAAAAAGATTTTCTATATTAGAAGATATTATTTTTTTTATAATAATAGGATAAAAATCAATTATAAATCTTTGAAATACTGCAACATCCATCTCTATATTCATTATTTGTTTATATTCGTTTTCTGCATTGTTTTTTTGCTCTGCAATTTCTGAAATTCTTTTTTTCTTTAACTCTTCCTCTCGCCTTTGTTCCTCTTCTTTTTTTGCAATTTCTAATTGTTCACTAAGATAATAGTCAAAATTTTTTTCATCCATTTATCATTTCCCCCTGGTTATATACAATATCACAAACAGAGAGGACTGTCAATATTTTTTATCATATTTAATCAAAAAAAGAAGTTTATTTTTTTGCATCAAACTTCTTTCTTGATTCAGTATTTAAAATAAATTTTCTAAGTCTTATATTATTTGGTGTAATTTCGACTAATTCATCGCTATTTATATAGTCTAAGCAATATTCTAGTGATAATAATCTAGGTCTTTTAAGAACTACGGTATGATCAGAACCTGATGCTCTTGTATTAGTTAATTGTTTTCCTTTTACAACATTAACTGCTAAATCGTTTTCACGATTACATTCTCCGACGATCATTCCTTCATATACTTCAGTACCTGGTTCAATAAACATTACTCCTCTATCTTCTAATTGACCTAAAGCATAAGCTGTTGCTTTACCTGCTTCAGTTGCTACTAATACACCTAGTTTTCTTTCAGTAGAGTTAATGTCTTCAATTGGAAGATATTCTTTAAAGGTATGGTTTAATATTCCATATCCTTTAGTAAGAGTCATAAAGTCAGTGTTAAAGCCTATTAATCCACGAGATGGTATGATATAGTTTAGTCTAATTAAATTATTGACATTAGACATATTTTCCATCTTACCGCCGCGTAGTCCTAATGCTTCGATAACATTACCTACACATTCTTCTCCTACTTCGATTTGAACATCTTCATATGGTTCACATTTTACACCATCTATTTCTTTAATTATTACTTCTGGTTTTGATACTTGTAATTCGAATCCTTCTCTTCTTAAGTTTTCAATTAAAATAGATAAATGTAATTCACCTCTACCTGATACGATCCATGATTCATTACCTGATTCTTCAACTTTTAAACTTACGTCTTTTTGGGTCTCTTTAAATAGTCTTTCGCCTATTTTTCTAGCAGTTACTTCTTTTCCATCTTTTCCAACAAATGGACTATTATTTACCATGAAAGTCATTTTTAGGGTTGGTTCATCAATTCTAAGTATAGGAAGAGCTTCTTCTTTACCAATATTACATACTGTTTCTCCTACAGAGATGTCCATAAGACCTGCTATTGCAATAATATCTCCAGCATGAGCTTCAGTTATTTCTACTCTTTTTAATCCTTCAAAACCAAATAATTTTTGAATTCTAAACTGCTTAACACTTCCATCTAATCTTACGCAAGATACCATTTCATTTACTTTAATATGACCTCTTTTTACTCGACCGATTCCTATTCTTCCTACATATTCATTGTAGTCAAGTAGTGCTGGTTGAAACTGCAAACTTCCTTCTTCACTTACATTTGGTTCTGGTATTTCATCTATTATTAAATTAAAGATATCATCATAGCTTTCAGTTTGAGTACTTAAGTCAGGACTTAAACTAGCAGTACCATTTAAAGCAGATACATAGGCTACTTTAAAATCTAATTGTTCTTCACTAGCGCCAAGTTCTATAAACAAGTCAATTACTTCGTCTAATACTTTATCAACACGGGCTGTTGGTTTATCTACTTTATTAATTATAACGATTGGTTTAACTCCTGCTTCTAATGCTTTTTTAAGAACAAATCTGGTTTGAGGCATTGTTCCTTCATAAGCGTCCACTAGTAGCATTACACCATCAACCATATTCATGATTCTTTCTACTTCTCCACCAAAATCAGCATGACCAGGTGTGTCTAGGATATTAATTTTATAACCATTATAATTAATTGAAGTTGTTTTAGCTAGTATTGTTATTCCTCTTTCTCTTTCGATATCATTAGAGTCCATTACTCTTTCTGATACTTGTTCATTTTCTCTAAATGTTCCTGATTTTTTAAGTAGTTGATCCACTAGTGTTGTCTTACCATGGTCAACATGCGCTATGATAGCAATATTTCTCATCTTCATAAATTACACCTCTTTTTTTCACAAGTTATAATTATATCACACTTTATTCTATTTGGGAAGAACTTTTTGAAAGAAAAATAATACCTATGTTTTATAGATATTATTTTTTTATTTTTGTACTTATTAAATCAAATAATGTTACTAGTATTAGATAGACTCCTGTTACTTTGAAGAGTGTATACATAATTGTATTTGGAGAAAATATTAGAGTTATTCCTAATACTATTGATAGAAGACCAGTAATTAGATAAGGAATAAACTTAAATTCAAAGTACTTTGTAAACAATCCTGTTGATACTATAAATAGTAGTAGTGATATAAATGATGGTAATAATTCAATAAATAAAAAGTTACCATATTTATAAATAAATAGTGCCATCCATATACATATTATACTTGTTACTAAGGGAACATAATTGCTTTTTGTATATTCTTTATCTATAATAAAAGATATTAACTGGATTACTCCTACTAAAGATAAGATAATAACAAATAAATAATTTATACTATTTAGAAATGTTTCAGTTGCAAATATTAAGATAATTCCAATTATTATTTCTATTAAATAATATAATCCTTTCTTTATCTTACTTTTATTATCTTCTTTTGGTGTTATATCTTTCACAATATCTACTTCCTTTCTATTTATAATATATCAAATATATTAATTGTTTTCAAGTATTTAAAAAGAGAAGAATTATACTTTTTTTCTTCCCTTTAAATAACTATTTAGTTTAATGTATGAAATATTTTTACTCATTTCATCTAGGATGTCCTCTACTAAAATATATCCCATCTTTATCCTCCTTTTTATATAGGATATCATACTTTTAATATCTTTGCATTAGTTTCGACATAACTAGACATATTTAGTGTTTTATATTATTAATGGATAAATCTACTAGAAGTATTTCCGCGGATTAACTTGTTAATCCGTTAGCGAAGCGGTTAACAAAAAGAGAAGAAATTAATCTTCTCTATATTAATTCTTAGTAATACGTACCTTTATAGATGTAGTCTTTGGTTTATAGTTTGCCTTTACCTCATCTCCGGTCACTACTACATTAACAGTATGTTCTCCTTCGCCAAGTCCAGATAAGTCTACCGTTGCTTTTATTGTTGTAGCATCAATGGTATCTAATACTTCTTTTGTTCCGTTTACTATTACGGTAGTTTTAGAAGAATTTTCTCCTATCGCACCTGCTTTTAGGTTCGGTCCTAAATTAATAGCGTCTATCTTAATGTCTGGCACTTCAATACTTTCTTCATTTCCTAGAGTAATTTTAACAGTTATAGTATCTTCAGATACTTCTCTTATACCGTCACTCTTTGGCACTACTACAGTATACGTTTTACTTTCTGAAAGGCCAGTAACATCTACTTCAATAGGTATATATGTATCAGAATATGACTTTACTGTTTCCTCATCACCATATATGGTTATTGTATTTACTGATGTTGATATTGAACTTATTGACTTTCCAAAAGCAAGTTTATCTATTCCTTTTGGAATAACTTTTATTTTAGCTTCAGCACTATAAGATTCAATATTAACTGTTGCATTTACTTTTTCTGGGACTATTTCTACATCAACAACATTCCCATATTTATCATATGCTACTAATTTTACATTATCTGGAATATTTACTCCAGAAGTTGGATCACTAATACTACCTACATCTACGAGTGCCTTAACAGTAGCGACATTATCAATGTTATGTATTGATTTGGGATCATCTGTTCCTTTTATGATTACTTCTTCTTTATCTAAGGTTACTGATTGTACGGATAAAGTACTATTCAATTTATCTTTATTAATAACGTCTATAGTAATAGGTTTAGTTGCTGATACCTTTTCATAAACATTAACGGTTATAGAAGATGGATTTAATTTATATGATACTGAATTAATTGAGTTTTGGTAATTTAAATCGACTCTATGTGTACCTTCTTTTAAGTTAGATAAATCTACAGTTACTTTACCAGTAGATAATTGTTTAGCAAGATATAAGTCAACCGTTCTTCCGATTAATGTAACATCTGCTGTATCAGGAAGGCCTTCAACAATATAGGCTTCTTTATTATATGTTGCTTCGACAGTTTGATTTTCTAATACTTCAGCGGCACTATCTATTATGGTACTCGCTTGATTATCAACATAGAAAAAGAATAGTAATGCTAAAAGTAGTGATACAAAAATCATAGTATTTCTCTTACTTATCCACTTTTCAAATTTACCTGCTCCTTTATCAAATTTCTCACTTATAAATAGTCCAAATTTGGTAATTGGTGTTACGATTATTTTATCTATTATTCTGGCAATAATTCGGAAGATTTTTTTTATATTCTTAATAGTTTTCTTAAGCGCTTTCATTATGTTCTTCCTCCTCATCCTCAAATTCATCATCTAATAGAACTTCTCTTTTTGGTTTAAGTTCTTCTATTAAAATCATTCTTGCATCATCTAAAGAAAGATTATAATTTAGATTACCACCAATAGCTATAGATATTTTACCAGTTTCTTCACTAACTACTATAGCAATAGCATCAGATTCTTCACTTATTCCAATAGCGGCTCTATGACGAGTACCTAATTTTTTACTTATTTTACTATTAATACTAATTGGAAATACCGCTCCTGCTGATGTAATTTTATTACCTTGAATTATTACTCCTCCATCATGAAGTGGATTTCTTGGAAAGAATATTGATATCAATAATTCTGAAGAAATATCTCCATAAATGGGTTTACTTCTTTCAATATATTCATTCAAACTTATATCTCTTTCTAATACGATAAGAGCTCCTATTCTTGATTTTCTTAAATAATCAACCGCATTCATTACTTCGTATACTAATTTTTCTCTTTCATCTAGTGTTAATACTTTATGTCTACCTAATAATTGTTTTCTTCCTAAGTGTTCTAACATATTTCTAATCTCTGGTTGAAATATAATAACTAAAGCAAGTGGTCCCCACATAATTACATATTCTAATAGTAAGCCAATCGTGGTTAAATTTAAAATATCACTTAATACTTTAACTACTAATATAATTGCTACTCCTTTGAATAAAAGAACCATTTTTACATTGTTTTTTATATTTTTTAGAATAAAATATATTATTACCCATACTAAAGATATATCTATTATTTTTTGTAATATTACCAATACATTCAATGTCATATTATCACCTTCCTAATTTAATTATTGTTATGAATCCTTCTATACACAAATAGCAAATAAGTGTTATTCCTACAAGGAGAAGAAGCATGCTATTTACAAATCCTTTATTATAATTATTCTCCTTTTTTATTTCTTTTTTCTCAATTGTTACTTTTCCTTCTTTACTATTTATATTTAGAAAATCATTCTTAGTCATAAATGCATAACATCTGTATGCTTTTTTATCTGGATAATCTTTATATAATGTGTTTAATTTGTCAATACTATAATATGATAAGGAGAATCCTAAATTCATATAATATTCTTTTCGTTCTTCAATATTCTTCACTGATACATTTATATATGAAATATCTTCATCCTCGATTATAAGTGCTACTTTCTTAAATAATAATTGTAATTCCGTAGATGTAACTGAAGGTTCCTCAAATAAGTATATAACATTATCAATTATTTGATATGTAAAGTGATCTGTCAAATGAATTCTTTCTTCATTCTTACAATTTCTTTTCATCTACTCATCCCCATATTAATTTTATCATGGTGAACAAAAAAAAGCAAGGAAATAGAAAAATGTTTTTGTGGATCCTTATAATACTGGGAAAACTTTTTTATTCAATTATGAAAGAGTGATACTATAGCATCACTCTGTAGGGGTTACTTCTTTTAAATATCCTATATGAACTATTTGAGCATCATCAGTATTATCTTTACAAGTAATTAAAATAATACTTTTATTATCTTTTTTATAGTATATATCAGCATAACCATCTTTTCTTATTTCATAACTATCACTATAAATATATTTATAAATATTACCATCCTTATAGTAGTTTATAGTTTCTCCTAATTCTAAACTAGAAAGATTTCTAAAGAATGAATTATAATAATTTCCATTATGAGCCGCTAATATGATAATATCTGGTTCTTCTTTAATGAGTTCAATATTATATTTTGATTTATTATAATGATTATTAATATCTAATATTCCTCTCTTAAGATTAATTGATGGTATTTCTAACAATGCTTTATAGCGGTATTTTTCATTATATGTATCGCTAATTTTGTTTGTGAGATATGCTTCCACTGCTTTGGTATTTTTAGTTTTATCGATATTTATTAAAAAGTAATTAATTAATAATATTAAACATGACAATGTAATTATTATTACACATAGAATATTTATTAATTTGTTATGTGTTAGGATTAGAATCATTACACTAAATAATATTGATATTACCATTAGTAGTATTTTGATATTTATATTTAATCCTGTATCAGGAACTGATATTCTTTCATTATAAATATCAATAATTGTTTCCTCTTTGTCAATAGTAAATGAAATATCTTCTTCAAGTAATTTGTATCCAGTAGTTGCTTCTGTTTCTGCTAGATAATATTCTCCATATTTTAAATCATTTATAATTATTTGACCTTTATCATCTGTATATCCCTTGTATACGATTGTATTATCTTTTTTCCTAATTTCGATAAGGGTATTCGGTAAAGGAGCATTTGTATTCTTATCATATTTATTGATTATCAAAATACCTTTTTTTAGATAATTATATATATCAACATTTTTAATAACTTTTTCGGTATATTGGTCTTCATATGTTAGGCTTATATCATATAAAAGATTACTTACATTATTATCGTTTGATGAAGATATTTCTTTTAGATAGTAATCCCCTAATGGGAGATTATCTATCATTGAATAACCATTTTCATCTGTGGTCAATTCTTTTATAAATTCATCTTTGCTATATACTAATTTATTATTTTGATATATATTATTTTTAGAGTATAAACCAAATTTAACATTACTTAAAAGTATTTCTTTATATTTATATGTATCATCTTGATATATAATATCTTCTCCATATTTATATATCTCTATCTTTCCCTTAACTGGAGTATTATAGAATGATACTTCTAATATATTTCCATACTCTTCATCTTTTATAAAGTTGGAAGACTCTCCTATCTTAAATTCTATGCCTTCATCATTATACAGATAGCCGTTCATCTTTTCATCTACTTCAAATAATCTATATGTTCCAGGAGATAGTTCCTCAGGAGTTATAAATATTCCATCTTTAACCTCAAAAGTGTCAATTGTTTTTTCTTCTGGATATGTTATTTTAAAAGATATAAACTTGTTATTTTTTACATCATATATTTTAAATTTAGCATCTGAATTAGTTATAATTTCTTTTGTTTCAAAATCTTTCTTTATTATTTTTATCCTGGACTTAATTTCGGCATTAGTAAATAGTTTATAAATGGGTCTATCATCATATTCATTTATTATTATATGATAGTCCTCTATCTTTTCATATCCTTCTGAACTTGTTATTTGTTTTAGTGTATAGAAACCATATGGTAAATATATGCTCGTGAAACCATCTTTGTCTGTGACTAAACTATCTATTAAAATATTATCTTTATTATACACCTCAAATACAACTCCTTCTTCTGGGGTAAGAAGTCCGGTATCTGATGATGCATATGACTTAAAGATATCTACTCTTCTTTTGATTATTTTTTCATAAACAGTTACTTCTATATCTAGGTTATCTTTTTCGATTATTATATTGTAAATATTATCATCAAGTTGATACCCAATACTAGGTTCTATTTCCTTAAGATAATATTTTCCTGGTGAAAGATTATCTATTTTTTCTTTTTTCCCTGTGATAAAAGTTCCTTTTAGAATTCCACTACTGTCATATAAATTATATTTAGCTCCTTTTAAAGAACCATCGCCTTGAGGATTATCTCCTGTTTCTATATCTTTTTTGTGAATGGTTACGGAGCCACTTAGGATATTTAAATTTATTTTGCTCGTTACTGGTTCTACTTTACCTGATGACATCATTTTTTGGGAATTGCCATTTGTATAAAGTAAGAAGACTTTATCAGTAGTTACATTCTTAGTAAGTGTTACTTTATCAACATCAATATTTCCATCTATGGTAATACTATTACCGTTTATTTTAATATAATTACTATCTGATTTGTAATTAGATATAACATTGTTAGTATCAGTTAGTGTTATTTTTTCACCTTTTACTATATCAACAGTATTATTATCAAATGATGGTTTAGTATAATGATTACTTACTAAATTTAGGATCACATCTTTTTCATTTTGAATTTCAAACAAATCATTTGGATCTAGATTAACTACCCATTTCATTTGAACATTGGATAATCTTGACCAAATAAGTTCTTGGGTTGCTATATAATATTTATCTGTTTTGTGTCCAGGATAATCGTATCCATAATAACTTACTAACTTTATATACTCTAAATCACTATTACTTATATTGGCATCATCAAAAGATGTGGTATATGAGTAAATATTTCCTTCTATTTTTTTTCCTAACTGTATACAGTAACCATAATTTTCACCGAGCAAATATTTATCTACATAAAAAAATCTATATTTACCAAAATTATCATCATAGTAGTAACAATAAACATCATCAATTCTTTCTTTTACTAAAGTTACCTCGCTAGCTTTTACATTGACTTTAGTAATGGCAAAAAACATTATAATTATAAAAAACAGTATTTTTTTCAATAAAACCTCCCTTTCAAAAAAATTAATTTTTTTCTTTTTTGCAATTGCAGTCAAAGTATATACTAAAACTGTAATCAAAGTCAATTATATTTGCAATTATTTTTTTCTTGTTAATGAAGATTCATATTTTTTAATATTCTATTTATAAAAGTTGAAACTTTTGTTCTGACATACAATAGTTTTAAAAAAACTATCTATAATAAATTTTATAGATAGTTATATCAGAATTTATTGTTTATTACTATTTATTTTCTTGTTTTAGAACAGCTTTATAGAAGATGCTTGCAAGTGAAGCTCCTAGTAATGGAGCTAGGATAAATACCCAAGCCTCTCTTAGTACTTCTCCGCCTTGTAATAACGCTGGAGCTAAACTTCTAGCAGGATTTACGCTTGTTCCTGTAAAACTAATTCCTATTAGATGTACAAGAGTTAAAGTTAAACCTATTACTAAGCCTGAAATATTTGAGTGTTCTTTTCGTGATGTTACTCCTAGTATAGCAGTAACAAAAATAAAGGTAAGGATAGTTTCTACTAAAAGGGCAATCCACACATTAGTAGCAAGATTTTCATTCATACCATAAGAGTTTGCTCCTAACGCTTCACAACTTCCTAATAATACTGCAAGGATTGCTGATCCTGCTAGTGCTCCAAGTAATTGAGCTACGACATAACAGCAGAATTCTTTTGCTTTCATCTTGCCAGTTAATAGCATAGCAAAAGATACAGCCGGATTAATATGACATCCTGATACATTACCAATTGAGTATGCCATTGCAATAATAACTAGACCAAATGCTAAAGATGTTGCTACAACATTAGCATTTGTTACTACTGCTACTCCACAAGCTACTAGTACTAAAACAAAAGTTCCAACAAATTCTGAAAGATATTTTTTCATATATGATTCCTCCTAATTTAATTTTACTCGAATAATTATAAAAAATCTAGGTTATTTTGTAAAATAATCAAAAAAAAGAAAAAGAGCATATGCTCTCTATTGGAAGTCGCAGCAGCTACCGCACTCTTCATTAGTTACAACATTTTCTTCGCAACAAGTATATCTTGGCTGATATGTATGTTTATAGATATGATTATTAATTACTTTTGTATTAATTGGACAAATATGGGGTACGGTATGATAGATATTTTTATATACTACTCTTTCTTTCATTGGCTCTACGACTGGGCAAGACATTGTACCCATTACTGGGTCAGCCATCATATTCATTTGACCACATGAACATCCTCCCATTGTATTCATGTTTTTATTCATATTTGTGTTATCGTTATAATTTTTATTTGTTATATTTATATCAATATCACCATCATACATACCTGGATTAAAACTTTCAGTATAATTCATTATTTTTCCTCCTATCTAACATATCATATGTTTATAACTATTTTGTTGATAGTATGGAAGCCCTATTTTATGTTTAAAAAGTTTAGAAAAAGAAGATAATTAAAAAGGTAATTTCATATTTCCATTTCCAATCATCTTCATCATTTTTTTCATTTCTTCAAATTGATTTAATAATTTATTGACTTCTGCAACAGTTGTTCCTGAACCATCAGCGATTCTTTTCTTTCTACTTGCCTTTAGAATACTAGGGTCTCTTCTTTCTTCTTTTGTCATTGAAAGAACTATTGCTTCTGTCCTTTTCATTAATTTAGGATCAATATTAACATTATTTAATCCCATCTTTTTAGCACCAGGAAGTAGTTTTAATATATTTTCAAGAGGCCCTAACTTCTTTATTTGATTCAATTGAGCTAGAAAATCTTCTAAATCAAATTTTCCTTTCATCATCTTTCGAGCGGTTTTTTCAGCCTCTTTTTCATCTATTTCACTTTCTACTTTTTCTACAATAGATAATATATCTCCCATTCCTAGTATACGTGATGCCATTCTATCTGGATAAAATGGTGATAGCCCATCCATTTTTTCTGATGTACCAATAAATTTAATTGGTAAATTTGTTAAGTGTTTTACAGAAAGGGCTACTCCGCCACGAGTATCACCATCTAATTTAGTAAGTATTACACCAGTTAAGGATAATTTATCATTAAAACCTGTAATAACATTAATAGCATCTTGTCCCATCATGGAATCTATTACAAGAATAGTTTCATGGGGATTTACATTATTATAAATATTTGCTAATTCTTCCATTAAATTTTCATCTATTTGTAATCTACCTGCGGTATCGATTAAAACATAATCATAATTATTTTCTTTAGCATACTTTATAGCATTATTTGATATTTCAACTGGATCTTTTTTACCTTCGGAATATACTTCAATATTTAGTTCTTTTCCTATCTGTTTTAATTGGTCAATAGCCGCTGGTCTATATACATCACAAGCTACAAGTAAAGGTTTCTTCTTTTCATTTTTTCTTAAATAGTTAGCAATCTTTCCAATAGTAGTAGTTTTACCACTTCCTTGAAGACCTACAAGCATTAATATAGCAGGACTACCTTTGGTATTTAATGGAGAATTTTCTCCTCCTAGTAAAGAAGTTAATTCATCTTTAACTATTTTAACAAATACTTCTCCTGGAGATAAACTTTTATTTACTTCTTCTCCTAAAGCTTTTTCTTTAACATTATTAGTAAACTCTTTAACAACTTTATAGTTAACATCAGCTTCTAGTAGAGATAATCTTATTTCTCGCATCATTTCACTGATATTATCTTCAGTTATTTTTCCATATCCTTTGATCTTATGCATTACATCTTGTAATCTATCACTTAAGTTTTCAAACATAATCTATATCACCTAGAAACTATTATACATTATTTTTCATATTTTTTTAATAAAAAGAGTTGATTTTTAATAATTATTTTAATATAATGATGTTACATTAATTGACTTGCCAAGTGTTAATGTTTTAAATTTTGACGATAATTTATATTTTTAGGCAAGAAAAATGTATCTATTCGAGAGTATATCTAACGGGATTATACTCTCTTTTTTAAGAAAGGATGATACATTGAACTATGGATTTCAAAACGAACGTGATTTCGTGGAACTTTTTAATAACAAATATTATCACGAATTAGATGATAGATCGCAGACTTTTTTAAGCGAACTATTTGGTAAAGAAATAAACGACGATGAACCAATAAAATCATGGAAAAACAAAATGATTCAAAAGACTGACATATTTATTAAATATAAGAATTACATTAAAAATGTAAGTATTAAATGTGGAAAAGACAATTCTATGCATCAAGAATCAATTCAAGAATTTAAAAGATATTTGGAGAAATTGGGTGTTCCTTACAAAATTGTTGACAAATATGTTAGTTATCATTATGGTTATATGAAAAATGGTGATGGCAAAACTGATTTTTCCAAAATGCTTAATAGCGCAGAATATAAGATTCTTTATCAAGAAGAGATTGATATATTTAACAAATATATTAACAAAACAAGAATAATTATTGATATGATTGACAGATTTATTATACAGGGAAATAATTCTGATTATGATGTTGATGCCCTAATCTGTGGTACTACTCATGGCTTTGTTTGGATTATGAAAGATGAATTATATGATTTAATATTATCAAAAAGGTGTCTAAATTATACTTCACCTCATATTGCTTGCATGACCATAGGTCCTAAAAAGAGATGTTTAAATGGCAATAAAAGTAATATAAGGGATAAATATGTAGTATGTGTTAGGTGGAGCACTATTAGAGAGGATATTTTAAATTTTAAAAATAATATGGGTGGTTTGCCTTCCTCATAAAGCTCCATAAAAAAAGCCGAATAATTTCGGCTATTATTTTTTATGGAGCAGATGAGGGGAGTCAAACCCCCGTCTCAGCCTTGGCAAGGCCGAATTCTAATCGTTGAACCACATCTGC
>AUXO015181626.1_pt1 | contig 19905 bp, 13 predicted proteins | sample 768731 | NCBI WGS metagenome assembly AUXO01 (sample SAMN02715735, study PRJNA202380) | gut metagenome | biome: sheep rumen | host: Ovis aries | place: New Zealand: Palmerston North
AATCCTATCCATGTATGCTGGAGCTGATTACATTAAGACCTCGACAGGCAAACTGGAACCTGCAGCCACTCCCGAAGCAGCTTACGTAATGTGTCAAGCCATAAAAGAATATTACGATGAAACTGGTATTCAGGTTGGCTTTAAGCCGGCAGGAGGCATAAACAGCGTTATGGATGCTCTCATTTACTACACTATAGTGAAAGAAGTGTTAGGCGAAAAGTGGCTTACTAATAAGTGGTTCCGTCTTGGTACAAGTCGGTTAGCCAATATGTTGCTAAGCGAAATTACCGGTAAAGAAACTAAATTCTTTTAGTTTAAGGGACTACTACTGCCCTATTTACTGATATTACACAGTTCGAATCATTAGAAATTTAGTGGAATTCTACATCATTTTTTCATACAAATAAGCCGACGTTAAGCATTTAACATCGGCTTATTTGTTTATGTTTATTATTTAATAAAATCGGATGCTTTATTTTTCCAGTCGCGTTTTGCTAATTATTTCTACTTATAACGTAGTCTAAATATGCTGTTAATGATCGTTTTATATCGTCTTTCTTCACGTAATTATCGATGAATTTCTTTGCTAAATTATGGTGATTTTCCATTTGCTGACGGGCATATTCTATACCTCCATTCTCTTTAGTAAAATCGACTAAAACACCAATTTCATCGGGAGTTATTTGTCGTTGTTTTACTTTTTTAGCCAGGTTTAACATTTTTTCGTCTCCGAAATGGCGTAAAGCATATATTGCTGGTAGCGTTAACTTGCCTTCAGCCATATCGTTTCCTGTTGGTTTTCCTATCTCTTTTTCTTCGTAATAATCGAAAATATCGTCTCTTATTTGGAAAATCACACCTATCCTACGCCCAAATTCCACTGCTGCCGATAGTTTCTCGTCAACGGCATTAACCGAACGCGCTCCCATTTCCGCACAACATTCAAACAAAGATGCTGTTTTTGCCTCTATTACTTTATAGTAAGTTTCTTCTGAAAGTCCGTTTTCATCGTAGTTAGTAAGCTGCAATATTTCACCTTTTGATAATGTTCTGCCAAGTTCTGCCAAGCTATTAACTATTGTCTGATTGCCTGTCAGTGCCACTCTTTGCAGTGCAGTAGAAAGAATATAGTCTCCAACGAGCACTGCTACCTTATTGTTATAAGAGGCATTTACTGATGCCTGCCCCCTCCTTTCGTTACTTTCGTCAACCACATCGTCATGAACGAGTGAAGCAGTATGCAGCAATTCCAAACCTAATGCAGCGTTTTGAGTGACAGTATTTACTGTTCCGAACGCTTTTCCTATTAGCAGAGTCAGTATCGGACGCATACGTTTTCCACCTCTTTTTGCAATATGCGACAGTGCGTCAGCCAACAATCCCTCTCCTTTCGAAAGCGATTCTCTAAACAAATCTGCAAACTCTGCAAGTTCGTTTTCTATTGGTTGGCGTATAATTTCGAGTTGATTCATTGGTAAAATTTCCCACAAAATTATGAATTATGGTTGTGATATACAAAAAAATAGTTACTTTTACGGATAAATTCCTAAACATCTTATTCTACTAAAAACACAACTTTACAGTTTCACACCATTTCAATAATGAATGATTGCATATCATTCATTTCAGTTGACAATAAAAAATTAAAAATCAATCTCCTCACATATGAATAAATTTTTCATACTTGATGCTTACGCACTTATATTCCGTTCATACTACGCATTTATTAAAAATCCGCGTATCAACAGCAAAGGACTGAACACTTCGGCTATTATGGGCTTCTGCAACACACTTAATGAGGTTCTCAACAAAGAACAACCATCTCACATTTGTGTAGCTTTCGACCCCCATGGTCCTACATTTCGTAGTGAGGCTTTTCCACAATACAAGGCTCAACGCGATGAAACACCTGAAGATATTCGCCTTTCCATACCTTATATAAAATCTATTCTCGAGGCATATAACATTCAGATAGCAGAAGTAGAGGGCTTTGAAGCTGATGATGTAATAGGTACATTAGCGATGAAATCGTCAAAAACCGACACTCTGACCTATATTATAACGCCAGATAAAGACTACGGACAACTCGTCGGCGACAAAGTATTTATCTACCGTCCACGTCATGGTGGCGGCTATGAAATTATGGGAATAAAGGAAGTTTGCGATAAATATGCCATCGAAAACACGTCACAAGTAATCGACCTTCTTGGTTTAATGGGTGACTCTGCCGATAATTTTCCAGGATGTCCAGGGGTAGGAGAGAAGACAGCTTCTAAGCTTATCAAACAATTTGGCAATATTGAAAACCTGCTTGCTCATACCGATCAGATTAAAGGTGCATTAAAAACGAAAATCGAATCACATACAGACGATATCAAAATGTCGAAATTTTTGGCAACAATTCGAACCGATGTGCCCATCGATTTTAATCTCGATAATTTCAAACGGACTGAACCTGACGAAGAAAAACTTGCTAAAATTTTCGGCGAACTCGAACTACGTAATCTTGCATCACGAATCATAAAAGGTCATAATAACACCAACAACGATTTTAAGCAAAATGCTAATAAATCACAAAAAACCAAAAATTTCGTTTCAAATCAGCTCGATTTATTCGCAGATTTCACGCCCAACGAACAAGAAAATCATAATTATAGCCAAAATTTAAGCATAAAAGACACCACCCACTCATATAAACTCGTTGATAATGAGAACGATATGAGAAAGTTACGCGAATTACTTTTGACAACGAAAATTTTCAGTTTAGACACAGAAACCACATCAACCGATGCTCATTCTGCCGAACTTGTTGGTTTAAGTTTTTCGGTAAAGGAATTTGAGGCCTTTTATGTTCCGATACCAAAAGACCGAGATTCTGCCCAAAGAGTTGTCAACATTTTCAAGGATTCTTATGAAAATGAAGACATTGAGAAAGTAGGGCAGAACATAAAATACGACATCATTGTCTTACGCCGATATGGTATTGACGTTCGAGGCAGATTATTCGATACAATGATAGCTCATTATCTTCTTCAGCCAGAGCTACACCATAACATGGATTACATGGCAGCCACACTTCTTAACTATGACACTATCAAGATAGAGCAGCTCATAGGTTCGCGCGGGAAAAACCAAAAATCAATGAGAGATGTTGACATATCTCTCGTTAGCGACTATGCTGCAGAAGATGCTGACGTAACACTGCGACTGAAAAACACACTTGAGCAAAAATTAAAATCGAATGCCGAACTCTATAAGTTGTTTACCGACATAGAAATGCCATTAGTCAGAATACTCGTTGATATGGAGTACAATGGTGTGAGAATAGATACATCATCGCTCGCTGAAACTTCGAAAACACTCAATCAGCGACTGCAAAATATGGAACAACAAATATACAGTCTTGCTGGTCAGACATTCAATATAGCTTCTCCTCGACAAGTGGGAGAAATACTTTTTAATAAACTGAAAATTGTAGAAAAAGCCAAAAAGACAAAGACTGGGCAATATGTTACGTCAGAAGAAGTATTGCAACAACTTCGTTCAAAACACGAAATAGTTGAAGCTATACTTGACCACCGAGGATTGAAGAAACTGCTTACCACATACATTGACGTTCTTCCGAAACTTATTAACCCGACAACTCACCATATACATACATCGTTCAATCAGACGGCAACAGCTACAGGCAGACTGTCTTCATCCGACCCAAACCTTCAAAACATACCAATCAGAGGCGATGAAGGCAAAGAGATACGCCGCGCGTTTATCCCCGACGAAGGCAATCTATTCTTCTCTGCCGACTATAGCCAGATTGAATTAAGAGTTATGGCACACCTTTCAGGTGACGAAAACATGATTAAAGCCTTTATCGACGGCCACGATATCCACGCCGCTACGGCAGCACACATATATAGAAAGGATGTTAACGACGTCAGTCGCGACGAGCGGACAAAGGCAAAACGTGCTAACTTCGGCATCATCTATGGCATTACAGTCTTTGGATTAGCAGAGCGATTAAACATTAGTAGGGTAGAGGCTAAAGATCTCATCGACGGCTATTTCCAATCATTCCCAAAAGTTCACGAATTCATGCAGCAGTCAATAGAGACTGCACGCACCAACGGTTATGCTGAAACACTTTTCCACCGTCGTCGCTATCTGCCCGACATCAATTCGGGCAATGCTACCGTCAGAGGTTTTGCCGAGCGTAATGCCATCAATGCCCCAATACAAGGAACAGCTGCCGACATTATAAAAGTAGCAATGATTCGCATTCATAAGCGTTTCAAAGAAGAAGGAATAAAAAGTAAGATGATACTTCAAGTTCACGACGAACTAAACTTTTCGGTTGTTCCAGAAGAGCGCGATAGGGTAGAGGCAATAGTCATTGGCGAAATGCAAAACGCGTTTCAACTGAAGGTTCCACTCATTGCCGATAGCGGCTGGGGCAATAATTGGCTCGAAGCACACTGATAAACTGACAAAAACAATTATAATTATACCATGTTATGTTCAATTGTATTAGAACAACTATTCATCTATAGTAACCAAAGAAGTCTTATTCCTTTTTGCATGGAATAAGACTTCTTTGGTTATTTATTTATGATTCTATCTGTTATTTCATATAGACATCACTTATTCTCTCAGCAGTGGCATTGTCATGCATCGTGCTCCACCTCCTGCTCTTGGCAGTTCTGAGGCTTTTACTGTTGCCACGAAGCTGTCGTAATTGTTCATGTCAACTTTGCCGTTTACTATATCTTCTGCGTCGAGTACGGCAAATCCGGCCTTATCGAGGGCTTCTATTGTATGGATATTTCTTTGATATCCTATAACTTTATTTTCTCCGAGCGAGAAGAAATTGCATCCACTATGCCACTGTTCTCTCAGCTGATTCCATTCGTCTTTACCTCCTCCGATGATAGGTTGTATGTCCCATCCGAGACTATTTAGTCCGTCAACGATGTTGTTCATCTGACAGTAGGTTATCTTTCCGTCGTTGATGCTGATTAGGGTAGTGGCTTTGTTTGCAAACAATCCTTCTTTTTTCAACATTGGTTCGAAAGCCATACACTTATGTTTTCCCAGGAAAGTGAATACCATGTCAAGATGAATGAACGATTCTGGGTCGTGTGGCAGTTCTTGCACGAGTATGTTAAAGTGTTTTTTCTCTTTGGCAAACTGTTGTGCGAGATATTCTATTCCCTTTGCGTTTGTACGTATTCCTTCTCCTATACATAGCAGTTCCGGACTTGCTATATGCACGTCTCCACCTTCGGTATGTGCGTTAGCGTTCCATTTTTGTGCATTTATCGTTTCAACGTGGAAGAAGTGTTTGAAAATTGCTTCGAGAATAATTGTTTCTCTTTTTCTCACATCAAAGCTCATAGAGTTTATCAGCACTCTGTTATATACTGTTGACGATGCGTCGCGTGTGAAGAATAGGTTATAAAGCGGTTCTATCAGATATCTGTTTTCCGACGATCTGTCCCATTTAGGATTTTCCAAGCCAACTATCAGCGTGTTAGCCAGAGTCTGACTGTCCATTTCCATGAGTTTTTCATAGGTCTGTCGGTCGCTGTTTCCCGCTTGTTTTATTGGTCTGGAGCTATATTGGAAGATGCTGTCTTCTATTATTTGTTTTTTCACTTGATCATCTCTGAGTATTTGCTCAAGGATGTCTTCTATGTAATAAACATTTGTCCACCGTTCGAATACGCCACAGAAGTTGGCGTATTCGCGGTCGACTATTTGTTTACTTAATATGTCACTGTATAGTGCATGTGCAGCGTTTAGCGGTGTCATCCGCTCTATTTCAGCTCCTGGTCGGTGCAGCATTACAGCTTTTAGTAGTCCATATTCTGAGCTGACGTTGATTTCGCATGCTGCTTGTTTTTGTTGAATTTTCATAGAAAAGTGTCTATTTCATGTATGTATATCTATAGTCTGTTGGTGAAACGAGAGTTTCTTTTATCACTCTTGGTATTATCCAACGTATGAGATTAAATTCTCCTCCTGCCTTATCGTTTGTTCCCGAAGCTCTTGCTCCTCCGAAAGGCTGCATACCAACGACAGCTCCTGTAGGTTTATCGTTGATATAGAAGTTACCTGCGGTGTAAGAGAGCCTTTCTGTTAGCTTTTCTACAGCCATGCGATCTTGTCCGAAAACGGCACCGGTCAGTCCGTATGGAGAAGTCTCATCACACAGTTTTGCAGTTTCTTCCACTTTGTCGTCGTCGTAAGGATATACGGTCAAGATAGGTCCGAATATCTCTTCTTCCATTGATTTGAAATGAGGATTTGTTGTTTCTATTATTGTTGGTTCAACAAACCATCCCTTCGACTTGTCGCATTTGCCACCCATGACAATTTTTCCGTCGGCAGCTTTCTCGGCAAATTCTATGTATTCCTTACACTTATCGAAAGAAGCCTCATCGATAACGGCATTTACAAAGTTTGTCGGGTCGGTCACATCGCCCATTTTTATCTCGCTTGCCATTCGCTTAATCTCGGTCAACACGTCGCCCCAAAGGCTCTTTGGAATGTACATTCTCGATGCTGCCGAGCACTTCTGACCTTGAAATTCGAAGGCACCGCAGAATGCTGCCGTTGCAACAGCCTGCTTATTGGCAGATGGATGCACGAAGATGAAGTCTTTTCCACCGGTTTCTCCAACAAGTCGTGGATATGAAATATACTTGTCGAGGTTGCCACATGCTTGCTGCCAGAGGCTCTTGAATGTTGCTGTTGAACCTGTAAAGTGTATTCCTGCGAAATATTTTGACTGCGTAGTTACCTCTCCTATCATTGCACCGCTACCAGGAAGGAAGTTGATAACGCCATCGGGCAATCCTGCTTCTTTATATAGTTGCATCAGATAGTAATTGCTCAACAATGCTGTTGTAGATGGTTTCCATAATGCTACGTTGCCCATTAGCACTGGTGTCATGCACAAATTCGATGCTATTGACGTAAAGTTAAACGGAGTGACGGCAAGCACAAATCCTTCAAGAGGTCTGTATTCTGTCTGGTTAAGCTGCATCAATCCGTCTTTTGGTTGCATGGCATATATCTTCGATGCATAGTGAACGTTGTATCTGAAGAAGTCGATAGTCTCGCACGCTGAGTCTATTTCAGCCTGATATATGTTTTTGCTCTGCCCGAGCATCGTTGCTGCATTCATTATTGGGCGATACTTCGTAGCGAGCAATTCAGCCATTTTCATTACTATCGCAGCGCGTGTTGTCCAAGGAGTACGGCTCCATTCCTTCCACGCTTCCATAGCAGTAGTAATTGCTAATTCTATTTCTTTCTTTCCTACTTTGTGATATGTGGCAATGACATGCTTATGATCATGAGGACAAGTGATTTGCCCTACATCTCCAGTTCTTATCTCTTTGCCTCCGATAATGATAGGTATATCTACAACTAATTTGCTCTGACGTTCTAATTCTTTCTCAAGAGCCACTCGCTCAGGAGAGCCTGCCAAATACGCCTTTACTGGTTCGTTAGCCGGCAGTGGGAAAGTAATAATCGAATTATTCATAAAATATTGTATTTAGAAAAACATGTTTTATTTTTCAAGCCGATGTTATGCAAAGATAGTATTTTATGCCAAATAATCACAATTAGAAATATCTTTTTTTCTGTTTGTTGATTTTTTTTGATAATATATTATATGTGTAATAATGTTTTTTCCTTATCTTTGCGACAAAAACCACGCGGTATGCAGAAAAATTTAATATCCATCACAGATTTAACGAAGGAAGAAATCCTATCGTTATTGCAACATGCACGAGAGTTTGAAAACAATCCTAACCAGAACATTCTGGAGGGAAAAGTAGTTGGTTCGTTGTTTTTTGAACCGTCAACTCGTACCCGCCTTAGCTTTGAGACGGCGGTAAATCGTTTGGGCGGACGCGTAATCGGTTTCAGCGATGCCAGCACAAGTAGCCAATCTAAGGGTGAGACACTTAAAGATACCATAATGATGGTAAGCAATTATGCCGACCTCATCGTTATGCGTCACCCTCAAGAAGGAGCAGCACGCTATGCAAGCGAAGTGTCGAAAGTTCCTATCATCAACGCTGGCGACGGCAGTAACCAGCACCCAACACAAACAATGCTCGACCTTTACACTATCTATCAGACTCAAGGCACACTCGAAAACTTAACAATAACAATGGTTGGCGACTTGAAATACGGTCGCACCGTACACTCTCTGCTCGAAGCTATGCACTTCTTTAAGCCTAAATTCAAGTTTGTTGCATGCGAAGAACTCAAGATGCCAGAGCAATACAAACTCTATTGCAAACGTCTCGGAATAGAATATGAAGAAACAACCGACTTCAGCCAAGACATCATCAACCAGACAGACATACTCTACATGACCCGTGTGCAGCGCGAACGCTTCAGTGACCTGATGGAATACGAGCGCGTGAAGAATGTTTACACACTCACGGCATCAATGCTAAAAGGATGCAAACCAAACATGAGAGTGCTTCATCCACTACCACGTGTAACAGAGATCTCACAAGATGTCGATGATACACCACAAGCATACTATTTCGAACAAGCACGCAACGGACTATATGCCCGTCAGGCAATAATCTGCAGAGCGTTAGGAATAGAATAAGCTGCTACGACAAATCAACGTCTGAAAAGACATTACAACATTAGCAAATATCAACCATCAACAAAACAAAATCATATATGAAGCAAAAAGAAATGGCCGTAGCAGCACTTTGCAACGGTATCGTAATCGACCATATACCATGCCAATCACTATTCAAGGTGGTAAACCTTCTCGGTTTAGAAGGCATGGAAAACAGCGTGACTATAGGTAACTACCTTGACAGCGGAAGCATGGGCAAGAAAGGAATCATCAAAATTGCCGATGTTGACCTGCCAGAAGCCACACTCAACCGCATAGCAGTAATTGCTCCACATGCCGTTATAAACATCATTCGCGACTACGAAGTGGTAAACAAACACGCCGTAGAACTAAGCGAAGAGCTTATCGACATCGTGAAATGTAACAATCCTAAGTGCATTAGCAACAACGAACCGATGCACACACGCTTCCATGTAGTTGACCACGACAGCAACACCCTGCGCTGTCACTACTGCGAAAGGATTGTCAAACAAAGCGAAATCAACCTAAAATAATAACTTAAAACAAATTAAAAAAAATGCCAAGAAGTTTATCAGGAAGAAGCTTCCTAAAATTGCTTGACTTCTCTACAGAGGAGATTCAGTATCTACTACAGCTTTCAAAAGATTTCAAAAATCTGAAGCGTACAAACACTCCACACAAGTATCTCACTGGAAAGAACATCGTATTGCTGTTCGAAAAGACATCAACACGTACACGTTGCTCATTCGAAGTAGCAGGCAACGACCTCGGTATGGGTGTAACCTACCTTGATCCAGGTTCTTCACAGATGGGTAAAAAAGAGTCTTTGGAAGACACTGCAAAGGTACTTGGTCGCATGTTCGACGGTATTGAGTATCGCGGTTTCGACCAACAAATCGTTGAAGACCTTGCAAAACACGCTGGCGTACCAGTATGGAACGGATTGACTACCGACTTCCACCCAACACAGATGTTGGCAGACGTGCTCACAATCGAAGAGAACTTCGGTTATTACAAAGGTCTTACAATGGTCTTCATGGGTGATGCCCGCAACAACGTGGCTAACTCTTTGATGGTTGTTTCAGCTAAATTAGGTATCAACTTCGTTGCTTGCGGACCTAAAGCTAACATGCCTGATAAGAAACTCGTTGACGTTTGCAAGAAAATTGCAAAAGAAAACGGATGCACAATCACACTTACCGACGACGTTAAGAAAGGTACAAAGAACGCAGATGTCATCTATACCGACATTTGGGTTTCTATGGGTGAGCCTGCTGAACTGTGGGAAAAGCGCATCAAACTGCTAAAACCATATCAGGTAAACGATGCCGTTATGAAGAATGCTAACCCTAATGCAATCTTCCTGCACTGCCTACCTTCATTCCACGATTTAGAGACTACTATCGGTCAAGAAATCTATGAGAAGTTTGGTCTGAAAGAAATGGAAGTTACAGACAAAGTCTTCCGCAGCAAACAATCAAAGGTATTTGATGAGGCAGAAAATCGTATGCACACCATAAAAGCTGTGATGTACGCCACATTGAAATAAGAAATAAAGCTTGTTTGAGCAAACGGAGTTAGCCGACAAAGCTTGGTTAACTCCTCTTTTTTTTATCAACACCACAAGCATTAATTATCATCAAATAAGAAAAAAATGAACAAACGTCTTGTAATAGCTCTCGGTGGCAATGCCTTAGGCAACACTGCACAAGAGCAATTGGAACTCGTTAAGAAAACAGCATCTACCATCGTCGATCTCGTAGAAGAAGGTTACGACGTAGTTATCGGTCACGGCAACGGTCCGCAAGTAGGTATGGTAAATCTCGCTTTCGCTTATTCTGCAGCCAATGGCGGCGGAACACCGGCAATGCCTTTCCCAGAATGTGGCGCAATGACACAAGGATACATCGGCTATCACTTGCAACAAGCTGTCGGCAGAGAACTCTCTCGACGTGGCATCAATAAACAATGTGCTGCCGTAGTAACACAAGTAGTTGTCGATAAGAACGATAAAGCATTCGACAACCCTACAAAACCCGTCGGCATGTTCTATTCGAAAGAAGATGCAGAGCGCATAGCTAAGGAAAAAGGATATACCTTCGTGGAAGACGCCGGACGCGGATACCGACGTGTAGTACCTTCTCCACTGCCTTCGAAAATAGTAGAATTGCCTATCGTAGAACAACTTGTTGAAGGTCACAACGTAGTAATCACCGTTGGTGGTGGCGGCATACCAGTTATCGAACAAGCTGCCGGCGACTATGAAGGAGTGGCTGCCGTAATCGATAAAGACCGCGCAAGCGCACGCTTAGCACTCGACCTAAAGGCAGATATGCTCGTCATTCTCACTGCTGTTGAAAAGGTATCAATAAATTTCAACAAACCTAATCAGAAAGATTTAGACAGCATGACGCTAAACGAAGCACACCAATACATCAGCGAAGGACACTTCGCACCTGGCTCAATGCTACCAAAAGTGGAATCGTGCATTAGCTTCGTAGAAAACACTACTGGCGGAAAAGCACTCATCACATCGCTCGAAAAAGCACGTGAAGCATTGCAGGGAAAAACGGGTACGATGCTTACTAAATAACGATATCTACAGACTATCATAAGAAAAAACACTTACATCAATAGCAATGTAGGTGTTTTTTTTGTGTAAATACATACTAAATCATTCTCATTTCACTACAAAACCATCTGCAAACAACATCTCATAGCAACGTAATATATAATATTTTACTGTGCAATATATGATATATCAGCGAACAATATATGATATTTTACTCTGTAATATATGATATATTGCAAAGCTATTTCGTTGCAAATGAAGTCTAAAAGAGCAGTTTTTGAAACTTTACTTATATGAAATTCCGCTGCATTTGCAAAACTTCTATATCTTTGCAAGTGTATTTTAGATATTATATTCGGATAATTATAAAAAAATAATCATACTACTATGGCATTAAAATGTGGTATTGTAGGTCTTCCAAACGTGGGCAAATCTACTCTTTTCAACTGTCTTTCGAGTGCTAAGGCACAAGCAGCCAATTTTCCTTTCTGCACGATTGAGCCCAATGTAGGTATTATAACCGTTCCTGATGAGCGTCTGACAAAACTTGCAGAGATAGTTCATCCTGGCAGGATAGTGCCTGCAACGTGTGAGATTGTCGATATAGCAGGACTCGTGAAGGGCGCTTCGAAAGGTGAGGGATTGGGCAATAAATTTCTTGGAAACATTCGCGAGACAGATGCTATAATTCATGTTTTGCGTTGTTTTAACGACGACAATATCACCCATGTTGATGGTTCTATCGACCCTATTCGTGATAAAGAGATTATCGATACCGAGCTCCAACTGAAAGATCTTGAGACCATTGAAGCTCAGATAGGTAAGACCCATAAGACTGCTGCAGCAGGTAACAAAGATGCAAAGTTACTTATGGGTGTGCTTGAGGCTTATAAAGAGGTGCTTGAGAAAGGTAAGAATGCGCGTGTTGTGGCTTTCGATTCGAAAGAAGAACAAGACGCTGCGCGCAATCTTTTCTTGCTTACAGCAAAGCCAGTGCTTTACGTCTGCAATGTTGATGAAGCTGCAGCAAAGAGCGGTAACGAAATGACCGAACGCGTGAAAGCCATTGCTCAGGAAGAAGGAGCAGAGACAATGATTATCGCTGCCAAAACAGAAGAAGACATAGCAGAACTCGAATCGTATGAAGATAAGCAAATGTTCCTCGACGAACTTGGTCTGGAAGAGAGTGGAGTAAACCGCTTGATAAAGAAAGCATATAAGCTTTTGAATCTCGAAACGTTTATCACTGCTGGCGAAATGGAAGTGAAAGCATGGACCTACAAACGTGGATGGAAGGCTCCTCAGTGTGCCGGAGTAATTCACAGCGATTTCGAAAAAGGCTTCATACGTGCCGAAGTGATAAAGTATGACGACTATATCGAGTATGGAAGTGAACAGAAAGTGCGCGAAGCCGGTAAGATAGGCATCGAAGGTAAAGACTACATAGTGCAAGACGGCGATATAATGCACTTCCGTTTCAACGTGTAATTAACCTGTAATTATTTTCATACACATTATTGTATTGTATGGTGTAAACCCAGATTACTATTGATATGCAACAGTTACTATATATAATATGGAATCCTTCCGATGTAGCATTCAGCATCGGTTCGTTTCAAATTCACTGGTATTCACTGTGCTGGCTGATAGGTTTGGCATTGGCTTACCTTATTGTTCAGCAACTGTATCGTCAGCAAAAGATAAGTCAAGAAAAGTTTGAACCACTTTTTATCTATTGCTTTTTCGGTATTCTTATAGGTGCACGTCTTGGGCATTGCTTCTTTTATGAGCCCGAATACTATCTCTCGTCAGTAACAAACTTCATAGAAATATTTGTTCCTATGAAGCATACAGCAGACGGATGGCACTTCACGGGCTTTCTCGGACTTGCTTCACATGGCGGCACTTTAGGACTGATTTTGGCACTTCTGCTTTATGTTCGTAAGACAAAGGTGCCGGTAATGCAAGTTCTCGACAACATAGCAATAGCAACTCCAATCACTGCCTGCTTCATACGCTTGGGCAATCTGATGAACAGCGAAATCATAGGTAAACCTACCGACGTGGCTTGGGCTTTCATTTTTGAACGTGTTGACATGTTTCCACGTCATCCCGGACAGCTCTATGAAGCAATTGCATACTTCATTTTCTTCTTCGTAATGATACATTTCTATTATTACGGACGCAACAAACAAAACTCGTTTTTCGGTAAATATACAAGCGGCAGGGTAGGCACAGGATTCTTCTTCGGACTGTGTCTGACACTGATTTTTACTGCTCGTTTCTTCATAGAATATACTAAAGAGATTCAGGTAGATTTTGAAAGTAATATGCCTCTCGACATGGGACAACTGCTTAGCATTCCTTTCATCATCGTAGGTGTATATTTTCTTGTCAGAGGTAAGAAGAAAGAATCTGTTGTAAACACATAAAACGATAGTGTTATGATGCGTCGGTTCATTTTATTTACTTTCTTTTTACTCTCTGTTTCATGTCTTTCGGCACAGACAGAGGTAAACAATACGGCTTTCAAGGCTGGCGAACAACTCAGCTATAACCTATATTTCAACTGGAAATTTGTATGGTATAAAGTTGGCAGCGCATCATTATCAACTGTCAATAGCAAATATGATGGAACCGACGCACTAAGATGTAGCATAAATATGAAGTCGAATGGCAAGCTCGACAAGTTCTTTTTTATGCGTGATACACTTATCTCGATAGTTAAAAAAAATCTCAGTCCACTTTATTATCGTAAAGGAGCCCACGAAGGAAAGCGATATACTGTAGATGAAGTGAAATACAGTTACGACTCTTCAGAATGCACAATTAACTGTAAAAGAATAAACAACGACAAGAGCATAACAAGACATAAAGAGACAACTTCTGCTGCAGTGTATGACATGTTAAGCCTTTTTCTTCGTGCACGTAGCTATAATTTCGGTCAATGGAAAAAGAATCAGACCATGAACGTAAGCATGGTTAGTGGTAAAGGCAGAGAAAAAGGAAAGATAATCTATAAAGGTAAAGAGACTGTTAAAGCTGATAACGGAAAAAAATACAACTGTCTGAAACTCGAATTTCATCAGTTTAACAAGTCGAAAAATAAATTTGCACGTCTTGCTACCTTCTTTATAACAGACGATGCTCGCCATATACCCATTCGCTTAGACTTCAATCTCCGCTTTGGAGAGGCTAAAGCGTATATGACGAGCATGAAAGGTACACTCTGATTTATTTCATTTTTTCAGACAATTCGAGCATTCTGTTTATTGGTTTTACTGCAGCTTCAGCCGTAGTCTTATCAACATCTACCGATGGCCACTCGTATTTCAGGCAGTTATATACCTTTTCGAGAGTGTTCATTTTCATATAATCACACTCGTTGCAAGAACAACCTACACCGCCTTCAGACACTTCTGGAGCCACAGGATAGAAAGTTTTGTCGCTACATTGGCGTTCTATTTCGTGTAATATACCCGGTTCGGTAGCTATGATAAACTCTTTTCTGTCGCTTTCTACTACACTTTTCAGTATCAAGGCTGTAGAACCAACGACATCGGCAAGTGCCAAAACGGTAGCTTTACACTCTGGATGAGCAAGCACAAGAGCATCTGGATGTTCCTTTTTCAGACGAATGATATCTGCAACCGAAAAGCGTTCGTGAACGTGGCAGCCACCTTCCCAGAGCAGCATGTTGCGACCAGTGACACTATTTATGTATGAACCGAGATTGAAATCAGGTCCGAAAATTATCTTTTCGTCTTCTGGAAAAGTGTCGATGATATGCTTTGCGTTGCTCGAAGTTACTACAACATCGGTCAAAGCCTTTACATCAGCCGACGTATTTACATAACTTACAACTTTGTATCCTGGATGTTCGTCTTTGAATTTCTTAAGATCTTCTGCCTTACACGAATCTGCCAGTGAGCAACCAGCACGCAAATCGGGCACCAATACAGTTTTTTCAGGACAAAGAATTTTATCGGTTTCAGCCATGAAATGTACACCACACATAACTATTATGTCTGCCGTAGTGGCTGCAGCCTTCTGCGCCAGAGCAAGAGAATCGCCTATAAAGTCTGCCACATCCTGCACATCTCCGTGAGTATAGTAATGAGCTAAAATCACAGCGTTTTTCTCTTTCGCCATCTGACGGATAGCTTCTTTAAGGTTAATGCTGCCGTCAATAGGCTCGTCAGCATATCCCTTCTCAATCCATTCCTTTTTAGGTTTCATTTTTTCCACATTATATTATATATATATATTTATTCTTTTATATAAAAATTAAAAATAGATGATGATGATAGAGCGTTGAAATGTTGATAACTTATCATACAAATTGCTCAATAACCGATGGCAAAGGTAATAAGAAGCAGTTAATAATTGTGGAAAAATATGTGGAAAACTGCATATTGATGGTTAAAAACTTTTAGAGCGAAATGATAAAAAAAGCTATTGTGGAAAAAAGATAACTTTTCAACAAAGTTATCAACAGAGTTATTAACAATTAGTAATAAAGAAATATAATAGTTAAAATTTGTTTTGTAAAATAAAAGACATTAACTTTGAGGCGGATATAAATTTAATTTTATAAACTAAATAATTATATTACTTAAACAAACACAATTATGAAGATTAAGCAACTTTGCGGTGCTTTTGCACTCGTATTGTTTTCATGTATTGGCGTGAAAGCAGAAGAAACGACACTTGTATTGGAACAGAATTTCGATGTCTTTACAGAAGGTTCTGAATCGGAACCGGCTTCAACCGACATTGCTTCAATACCTTCAAGTTACAACAGTAAACTGAAATCTACAATTGATTGGACTGGTTATAAGGTTTATGAAGCTGGTGGAGCATTGAAAATAGGAGACGGAGGAAACATAGAAACACCTTATTTGAATTTAAGTACAGACGGAGGAATATACAAAATAACCATGAGAGTGAAGAGTTTGTCTGACTACGGAGGACAAATGATAATCTCTAAAAGCTACTCTACGGTAGAAACTTTATCGTTTTACGACGATGAATGGCATGAAATTGAAGTAATAGCAACAGGCGGTTCAAATTACAATAAACTAAAATTCATGCCCAGTTTGGCTGCAGACGGAATATTAATAGATGATGTTAAGATAGTAACGGGTAAGTTTATGGTAAGCCCAACGGCATATCAACCGACTACAGCCAATGGAACTTCATTCCTGGCACGATGGAAACAAGTGACGGGAGCTACGGAATACATTCTCAATGTCTATTCAAAAAATGGCGAAAACAAAGATTTTCTTTTGGAAAACGAAAATGTTGGAAACGTAACTCAGTACACAGTAAACGGCTTAACGGAAGGAGTGACATACTATTACACCGTAAGTGCAACCGACGGAAGTGTAGTTTCGAAGCCATCTAACGAAATAGAGGTAATAGAAGTGATAACTTCTGTAACTACACCAGTGGCTAATAATGCTACAAACGTTACCGAAACAGGATTTACAGCATCGTGGAATGCAGTTGATAAAGCAGCATTCTATGAAGTTACTCTTACTAAAATAGGCAGAACAAAAGCACCGACATTAGTAGAAATCATGTCAGAAGACTTCTCAAAAATTACTTCAGGAACTCTCACTTTGCCAGAATACAAGACTAACTATATGCACTATCCGCTTGATGAATATACTCATTCGCCAGGATGGAACGGAGAAAATCTGTTGCTCGCAGAGGGATATATGGGTCTGTCAACATATTCTGAAGAAGCATATCTCATATCGCCTGCTCTTGATTTGACCAACGATGAAGGTAGGCTAACCGTGAAAATAAAAATGGGAGCGATAGACTATACAGGCTCGTTTATTGCTGATAAGAACGTTACAGTAAGACTATATAACGGTAATTCTACAGAAGCAGAAGAGTCAGAGGTTATTACCCTGACAGATGATCTTAAAGAATATGAGGTAAGTTTCACAAAAGGAACAGAAGAATCGTATGTTGAAATAGGTTGGGAATACTCTGAAAAGTTGTGGATAGACAATATAGCAATAGAACAATTACTGCCTCCTAACACCGATTTTGAATCGATAGAGGAAGTGAGAGAAGTAGAAGGTCTATCTACAGACTTTACCGTTGAATGGGAAGAACGTACGTATTACACCTACACTGTGAAAGCATTTGTGCGTACAGTGATAAGCGGTTACGTAGATTATCTTGGTAGCGAACCATCGAATAAGGTAGAAGTAAGGCTCGATAATGGTGTGATAGAACTCGATACTCCTGAGGCTTTACAACCAATTGACGCAACAAAAACAAGCTTTACAGCCGAATGGGTGTTTGTAGATAAAGCCGATATCTATCTGCTTGACGTATATACAAAAGACGGAGACGTAAAGAATTACTTCTTAAAAGACCAAGAAGCGATAGAAGGAGAAGCATCCTACTATGTGGAAGGACTAACAGAAGGAGAAACATATTACTATCAGGTAAGGGCTAAATCGGGAGAATTCTACTCGGAATATAGCAACGAGATAGAAGTAGTTGAGGTAATCGACTTCATCAATGCACCACAAGCTCTCGAAGCAACCGATGTAAATGGTAACGGATTTACTGCCAGCTGGACTGCTGTTGAAGGTGCTGACGGATATGAACTGAAAGTGATTAGACATACAATCGATGGCGAAACAGAAATTGTTGAGACATCAGACATGGGCAGCAACCTAAGCAAATCGTTAGAATTAACACTCGATAACGATACATATTATACATATACTGTAAAAGCATATGTGCGTACTGTAGTTGAAAGAACAATAGGATTGCTTTACAGCGAAGAATCAAACGAAATAGAAGCAAGCCACAATTACAATGCTATTAAAGGCATATCAATCAATGATAACGCTGTTGATGGTATCTATACTATCGACGGACGTAAGGTAGAAAACAAAAATCTGCCAAGCGGAATATATGTCATCAAGAAAGGAAAAACCACAAAGAAAATTAGTATTAAATAACTTATGAAAATGATTAAGCACAGAATTAGTCTGTTTGTGCTGTCAATCTTTATGCTTACAGGAGTTGTCGCAGCTCCTGTAAGTAAAGATTATGCACAACAATTAGCTCAAAAAACTGCCGTAAATCTTGGTAAAAGGCAGGCGAAATTGGAATATGTAGAGATGTCAACTACCGCTCGACAAAGAGTAATCAGTAAGGAAACAACTACAGATAACGAACCATTCTATGCCTTCAATATAGGGTTTAATGAAGGATTTGTTATTGTTTCTGGCGACGATTGTGCTCCAATGATACTCGGATATGCTGATAAAGGAAGTTTTGATTGGAACGAAATGCCTGACAATATGGCTGAATGGTTCGAATTGAACGCTGCTTTTATAGCCCAAAACAGCAGAAGCGGAGTAGTGAAAGCTAAGAAAACCATGCCTGGAACACCCGTTGTAGAACCACTGTTAGATAACATCAAGTGGGGACAAGATGAACCATACAATATGTTTTGTCCGACATATACTGAGGGCGGAGTAACAAAAAACTATTACGTAGGATGTGTTGCCACTGCCGCAACGCAAATAATGTACTATCATAAATACCCCGAACACGGTACAGGAAGCAAGACCTACAACATGAAAGGTCAAACACTCACAGCTGATTTTGGTGCCACTACCTATCGATGGGATTTGATGGTGCCCGACTATCGTAGCGTAAATACAACCCAAGAGCAAAACGAAGCCGTTGCTACTCTTGCTTATCATTTTGGCGTTTCGGTAGAGATGGTTTATGAAAAGAATGGCAGTGGAGCAAGTTCTGTTTATGTTCCGATAGCTTTGCGCGACTATTTTAACTATTCAAACGATGTCGTTATGGTAAAGCGCGACTATCTAAACTCTTCAGAATGGATGGATGTAATAAAGAAAGAACTTGACTTCGGACGTCCTGTTTATTACGGAGGAACAAGCGAAGACGGGCTGAGCGGGCACGCATTCGTTTGCGACGGATATGATGATGCAGGCTTTGTACACATCAATTGGGGATGGTATGGAAAGAGTAATGGCTACTTTTTAGTCAATCATCTTGACCCCGACTATCTCGGAGAGGGTGGTGGAACAGGTGGTTTCAACAGAAGTCAGGAAGTGGTTATTGGCATTCAGCCCCCTTCAAGCTCTGTTCCAACACAGAAATTCCCTATGGTTTATGCTGCATCACGATTGTCTTGCGCCTCGTTCGGAACCGATTTCATGCTCATGAGCTTCATAGAAAACTATGATAATCAGCCGTTTAATGGCAGAGTGGCTGCCGTTTTGACAAAAGATGGCAATATAGTTAAAGTGCTACATGAGGAAAATCTGACCATAGATGGTATCAAAGACTTCAAGACTGGATACACAAGTGTTACGCTAAGAGACATATCTACAAGTGTAACTGGTGTGGCTGAAGGAAATTATGAGATACGTTTAGCAGTGAAAGGTGGTAGCATAAGCGACTGGATGACATTGCGACACGCTAAGGGTTACGCAGATCATGCCACCGCACAAGTTATCGGCAACCAACTGATGAATATAAAACAGGTATTCCTTCATCCAGAAGTGAAACTCCTAAAGAGACTCAATCCAGAAGGAGAAGTATATGCAAAGGGTGCCGCACTGTTTAAGGTAAAACTTCAAAACATATCAGATAACTACATGCTTCAGAATGTTGTCGT
>AUXO011856261.1_pt1 | contig 19897 bp, 3 predicted proteins | sample 768731 | NCBI WGS metagenome assembly AUXO01 (sample SAMN02715735, study PRJNA202380) | gut metagenome | biome: sheep rumen | host: Ovis aries | place: New Zealand: Palmerston North
GAAGCACAGGCTATCAACTTTGCTACGGCTTCTCAAGCCAGGCGTTGGGATATGTCAAAGAACGGTGAGTTTGAGAGTCATTATAGTCGAGCTTATGCTGAGAATGAACGTAGAATTAATCAGCGTAATGATGCCTTCAATAAAAAAAACAAAACTCTTGCGGAAATACAGAATTATAATCAACAGATTAAAGATATCGATAGGCAAATAGAAGAATTAAAACCTAATGATGGTGTTACACTTTCTGCTGAAGAGCAAAAAAGATTAACTGATCTTCAGACAAATCGTTCCTACATGGAAAGAAAGCGTACTGCTCTTAGAGGTGAATACACCGAAGCCAATAGACAGTACAATGAATCTGAAGGTATTATCAATGATATATATTCTCTTGCACGTCTTGATAGATTTGATAGTACATTACAGATGAATGAACTTCTCAACTCTCGCGGTACAACTGAAGCTAATATGCTTCAAAGGAATCATGCTATTGAGAGACAGAAACTTGAAAGTGCTATTACGCAAAAACAAAAAGATTTTGATATGTGGAGTGAGAAGACCGACTCCATTAAAGATAAAAAGTCTCCAGAATTTGAAGCAGCACTTGCAAGACAACAAGAAGTTTTTGATGAATTGGATGCGCTTGAAAAAAGAAAAGATGAGCTTACTGCCTTACAAGATAATGATTATTACAGATCTACACATGAAATTGAACGTAGAACAAATACACTGTTTTATGGCAGTGATAGTCTCACCGATAAACTCATGAGCGGTGTAGAGATGGTGCGTAAGAGTGCAGCTTCTGATGAAGAAAAACAGAAGATGAACATGAGGCTCGCACAAGACTACAGTACTGCATCTGATATTGACATCTCTACGAATGATATAAATATTGATCAACTGACGAGGGGTAGAAATCTTTCACCAGTAGAAGCTGTCCAGGAGTATTATAAAAAGCAGCAGAATCAGGTTAAGCAACTCATTGCAAAGCTGTCAAGTGAAGCTGCTGATATAGAAAGCCATCTTACAAGCAAGACTGATATGAATGGCAATGCGATAGATGAAAATTCTGAAGATGGCAAGAAACTTATTGAAGCAATGCAGAAGAGAGAAAAAGATATAAAAGGACAAGTTGAAAAACTTTCTGATTATGAAAAGAATCTTCTTGCTCAATATCAGAGTCGTGATATGGCACACGCTGGCAGATTAAATACTCTTCAGACTGATATGGATGTGCATCAATATAACGTTGCAGGCAATCAGGCTGCTCGTCAGATAGAACAGTTTGAAAGAAATATTGCCATGCGTAGATATACTCGCTCGTATGGTATAGCTTCAAGATTTGCTCAAGAGTATAACTGGCGTGAAAGCATGAAGGATCAGGCTGCTAACATAATCGAAAGCAATGAAGGAAAAATGAAGCGCTTAGATTATGCTAGAGAACAGCTTCAACATAAAGTTGATCAAGGTGAAAATGTAGAATCTAATAAAGCAAAGATTGCGGCATTGGATGCGGAATATAAAAAGCTTCAGGATTCAATAGCAAGAGCAAGAAAAGAACAGGAACAGTTCAATCATTCCTTTAATCTTCTTAAGTCTATTGGTTCTGTTATCAGCCAGACTGTTGGTATGATAGCAAAGCGTCTGGGTACTCGTATTTGGCGTAAAGCTATGCAAGAAGCTATTCAATTTACCAAACAGTTTAATCAGGCTATGACTGAGATTCAAATGGTTACTCTGAAAACAGATGAACAGATTGGTGGTCTTGGAGATAAGCTGATTGATACTGCTGTTAAACTCAAAGCTCCTATTAAAGATGTTACATCAGCAGCCACTGCTCTGTATCGTCAAGGTCTTGATGATACTCAGGTAGAAGAACGTCTTAATGAGGTTATCAAATTCAGTACAACAGCTGGCGTTAAAGCAGCAGATGCAGTTAAGCTCATTACAGTTGCAATGAATTCTGGCATGGTTGATTCTGCCAAGCAGGCTATGGATGTTATTTCAGCCCTTGGTGACTCAGCCGCCACCACTGCGGCTGAGATCACCAAAGGTCTGCAGAAATCTATCTATGCGGCAAGTGAAGTTGGTGTTTCTTTCAATGAGCTTGTGTCTATGCTTACAGCAATGACTGCTAATACCCAGCTTGGCGGTAACGTAGCCGGTACTGCAATGCAGACATTCATGGGACGTTACGCAAAGGTTGGTTCTAAGGAACTCATGTATGATGAGAACGGTAATGAGATCTCCGGCTCTGATCTTACAAATATCTTCAAGCAGCTTGGTGTAGATATATATAAAGGTGGAGAACGCCTGCCATTTATGAAAGCTTTATCAGCTGTTGCTGAACAGTGGGATGATCTTTCTCCCGCTCGTAAGGGACAGTTTGCTTATGCTTTTGGCGGTCAGAGACAGTATTCTAATATCAATGCTCTTATGTCTGCTATGGCAGAACGTGATGAAAATGGTGTTACTGCTATTGATAAATATCTGAAGCTTAGTGAAAATTCTGAAGGCATGACAGATGAGAAGTACAGCTACTATCTCGATAGTCTCAATGCTTCTCTTACCAATCTTAAGAATACATTTGATTCTCTTGTTGAAAGTCTCACAGACAGCGGTGCACTTACTGGATTTATAGACTTCCTTACTAATGCTATTGCTGGTGTAGAAAAACTTACAAGCGGTATGGGTAGTCTTGAGGGTATTCTTACTACATTTGCTGCATTACTTCCAACGCTTTTGCTGTTTATGACCGGGCATCCAATACTTGGTCTTGCTGCTGGTGCTGCAACAGTTGCCGGTTTAAGTATATTTAATTCTTCACAGCCAAAATACGATAATCAATATGAACAAGTACAAGATAATATAGAATCAGAAAATGCTGCGAATACGAAAAGAATAAAAGCTTTAAAACAACGTGCATCGGAAATAAACGAAAGACGTGACGAGAAAGGTTTTCTTTCTGCAAAAGATAGTGTATCTCTGAAAAATGCATTAACCGAATTGCAGAATCTTGGCGCAATATCAGATACTGCGTCTAGCAGTATAGAAGAAATGGCTGCAAGCGCAAATAAAACAAAGGAAGCTCTTGATAATGCAGCCGATTCAACTGATAAATTTAATAAACGTCAGCTTGAACAATTGTGGAATGCAATGTGGGCAGACTTTTTCAACAATAATAATGAGTTTGAAACAACAAGAGAACAAAAAGAAATCACGGATATTGAGGCAAGATCATTCGGATCATATTTAGGAGTTAAACTTCTTGGAGCAGCAATGGATCCGTTTGTCCTTAATAACGGAAAAACTGGGTCTGATAGAATAGCAGATATATTATATGGATTAGATTTAAGAGGTATGCCTAGTTATGTAGATGCTAATGGAAAAAGCACAGAATTATCTAGCATGCCCATAGAAGGCAGAAATAGTTTAGCTAATATTATCAATGATTATTTAAATGCAATGCAAAATGCTGGTGTCACATTTACAAATTACGATAACTTCATAGTTAATGGTAATAAAAAAGTAGATGCAAAGCATGGAAATGTTCGTGAGATATTAGCTGCAATAATACGAGCTATTTTTAAAGATGATCCAGATGGTAGAATACTTGGAGACTACACATTAGCTGGACAGTTCGAAGCACAAGATGAATCAAAAGCAAGACAAATTTTAACTGATGCTGGATATGAAAATACTGTTGTATCCGGTGTTATAGAAAAAATCAAAACAGATTTAAACAATAATAAAATAACACCTACTAAACAAATCAATCTTTTTGATTATGCAGATGCTTATATGGCAGAACATTCTTCACCTGAAGATTCAAATGGCGAAGATAGTAATGATAAAACACCTAAACGCCGTGGTATTAGTTCTGTTTATTCAATAACACCTAAGAATGGATTTACATCTCTTGCTGATTCTTTATATAGATTTATGGCAACAGGTCAAAACCTTCTTTATAAACCAGATCAAGCTGTTAAATATTTAGATGAGGCACTTAGTTCTGGTGCATTTGGAAATATTGAAAACTTCCTTGCTGACACCAAGAGTGCAGATTTAAATGCAGCATGGAAGACTATGACAGAGCATTATGAAGCTGGAACTATTACACAAGATGATATAAATGCAGTTATGTATCAGCTTTCTCTTCTTGGATCTGATTACAAAACAGTAGGACAATATAGAAGTAAGAATTCTATTCTGAATTCAGCACGTACAAATGCAGAAAGTATTATCTCAGGTAATAAGACATGGACTACGCTTGCTGAAGACGAACAATTACGCCAGCGTATGCAACAAGATATTATAAGTGTTTATGGTGAAGATGTTGCGGCAAGACTTTCGCGTGGAGAAAAAATCAGTGACAATGAATTAAGATCTCTTTCAAATCAATATGCTTATGGAGTAAGCACTTTTTCTGATTCTGAAATTGCTAATTATGCACGACAGTTAATGGCCTTCAAAAATGAACATGATGGTGCTAAGTTTTCTGCAAAAGATATTGCAAACTATTTTGATATTTCCGAAGCTGATGCAGAGCGCATATTAAGTATTGGAAATATGCGTGAGCTTATGGGGTTATCCCAAACAGAACTTGAATCTGGAAATTACGATGTTGACGCTATGAGGCGTAACACAAACGCCGCAATAGCGTCTGGTTTAATAAAAGAATCAAACTACTCTGATATATCTAAAGGCATCGTTGAAGCTTTTACGCCTGGTCAATTGTACAGCACACAGCTTTCAGAGTATTCAAAGCTTATAGCAAGGAATGATGAAATAGATAAAGCATCAGCTGCTATGCGTAGACTTAATGCTGGTGTAGGTTCGTATACAGCATCTGATCTTGAAATACTTAAAAACTTTACTGGTGTTGATATAGATATAACGAATGCAGAACAGATGAAAGCCACAGTACAATCAACATATAACGAGCTTGTTAAGAATTTCGAAGATGGTATTAACGAAGGTTTTTCGTCATTGCTTTCTGGCAAAGTTGATTTAAATACAGATATGAGTACAACTGAACTTCTCGCCACATTGGATTCATTGGGCGACGCAGTTGGAGATTGGCTTAAGACTGCTATTGAAGATTTAAAACTCACAATTGAAAACGGAAAAGTCAAATGGGATGAAGGCGAAATTCAAAAGATTTCCCAGGATACTATAGCTTCATTACTTGCCGGTATAAATCAAGCTGGCAATATAGATGACATTATGTATTCTGGTATGATAGAGAAGTTAAATAACACAGGCACAAAGTTTGGCTTGAATCATTTTACTGGTATTGATAATGAAAGAACACAGACATGGATGGAAGGCAACGCCAATGCAACCAACATCTATGCTGCCGGTATAAACGGAACACTCGATAGATCTTTTGCTGCCATGTTATTAGGTGGAATGAGGAATCCTACACTTAATAAAAACAATGAATATTACAATAGACTGCTTGGATATTATGAAGATAAAAAAGGCGTCCTTAATCCAAATGATTTAATTGAGGGGTATATACTCTCAGAACTTAGTTCTCTATCCGGTTTTACTGAACTGTATAAAGATGGAACTCTTGATACTGATAAGCTTAATGAACTGAAAACTGGTATCAAGAAATATAGAACTAATGATGAAAAGCTTGCTAATGTTAAAGACTACGTATCCCAGATCATAACTGGAACCAAAGATCGTGGAACACTTTCAAAATCAGATAACCTTAAAGATATACAGGCTATCGCTGATATGCAGGAAGTGCTTGGCAGTGAGTATTATGACCGTCTGATGAATGGTGAAAATATAAGTAAATTCACTGATTATCTTTACAATAAATATCAATTCGGAACAGATACTGCCAACAGTTTACAGTATGCTAGATGGGCTTCTGATATTCTTGCTCAAGTTGATAGCGGCACATTCAACGCTAAATCATGGCAAGATACAAACGGTGTTACTGGAGAACAGTATAATAATATTCTCAGCCGCTTTGCTGGATTGGATAGAGTTATCAGTGGCAGCACTGATGTAAACGACAGATATAATGTTGAAAAAGCAATAGAGACTGTTAAGCATTTAGATAATATAGCCGAATCAGATTATGCAGATACAACAAGATCTTTTGTCTCAAGCTTTGGCTTGGGTACATATGATCAGCAGGCTTCCGCATTGGCTGGTTTAATGTCTAATCTAAGGACATATAGCAAGGTTAGCCTGGCTGCTGGTACTGCTCAAGGTAAGAGTTATGATTACATGAAGAAAAACGAAGCTGCTGCTTTGTCAGAACTTCAAAGTTTTGCAAATCGGGAAATTGATGCAGGAAACTTTGAAGAAGTATTGCAAACAGTAACTGAACGGATTAACACGACTCTTAAGAATTATGTTCAAGGTATTGCTAACGGTTTCGAACATGTTTTTGAAATCAATAAAATAGATTTAGAACATGACATGAACACTGATGAAATCATTGAAACACTCGGAACTGGCGTAAGTGATATGTTGAAGAGTGCGATAAGAGAACTTAATGTGCGTATAGAAAATGGAGAGGTATTGTTTGATGAAAATCAATTCAATGAAATGACCTCTGAAATCTATTCTAGTATTTTGTATGGATTATCTTCTGGTGATTCTATGCAAAAGACTATCCTTACAGCTATGCGCAATAAGAGAAACGGAGCTGAAGGTAGTCTCTCAACTCTTACTGGTTTCAGTGATGCAACCATTAAACAGTTTATGGAAGGTAATGACCTTGCCAACATATTGTTTAATGCATCAGAAGAAACACTTCCTGCTAATATCCGTAACCTGATGTTTGATGCTATGCTTAATCCGGTAACTGGTAAAGGTTCTTCTTATCAGTTGGAACTTCTCAAATACTTTAGAGATAATCAGGATTCAATTCTTTCTAATCAGGATAATGCATTCAATGCACAGATACTTTCAGATCTTAATGGTGTCGCTGGCTTCTCAGATTATATTACTAATGGAGTAGGATCCATTGATCAGATTATAGCTGATCTTGTTAATCAGATACTTACTGGCAGTGTCGGTAAGACTGACTGGGCTGAAACACAAGCCTCTATTATTAAAGGCTTTGGTGGCACGTATAGCGAACGTACGTCCACCATGTCTTCAGTGCTCTCACAACGGAAGACGTATGGTGACGCACTGAGAGCTATTGAAAGAATAAGAGCTGGTGAACTGACTGATCAGAATCTTCAGGCTGTTCAGGCTGCTACCAACAGAAAAGATTTAACGCTGGAAAACATAGAACAAAATCTTACTGATGTTGAATCAGATGTATATTCCAACATCAGCAACTGGACTACAGGTGTTGGCAAAGGTATCTTTGATACGCTGCAATTAGGATCATCTCCATTCTTAGAAATGGACAGTGAATCATTATACAATTATGCCTTAAAGAATAATCCTCAGATAGCACAGCTTGTAAAATCCATCGGAGCCAGATACGAAAATGGTGAAGTTGTATTCGATACACCGGCTACCAATGATCAGCTTGGTTCCTTCTATTCCAATCTTGATTATGCAAGCAGAAACTTTGCTAATCAACAAGAACGTAGTGTACTTACTGGTCTTCAGACTATCTTTGGCAATAATCAATATGCCGGACAAAAGACAATGGATGCTCTCGCAGGTATGCAAGGTCTTGAGAATGTTGACTGGAGTACCTATATAAAAGATCATGCTGATATTAATACGTTAATCCAAGCAAGAGATGAAGGTTCCATTACTGATGAACAGGCATTGGCTATGCTTGAACCGTATGCAAATCCTTATCAAAGCAGATCAAGTAATTACTATGCGGCGTATCTTGATTGGTGGAAGACACATGAAGATGAACGAGACAATGTGTTTGGTCAGCATGCACAATCTGTCCTGGGCCAACTCAGTTCCTGGAGTAATTATGTAAACTACGGTAATGAAGAAGATCTTCTTGCTGAGATTGAACAGCTTGATCTTGATAAGTCTAAAGATAATTACAGTCAGCTTGTATCTTACCTCGGCGCATGGAGCGGTAGTCAAAGCAGCAGAGATAGTCTGCAAAGCCAGTTCATGGCACAGAGTCGTACTAACGCTAACAACAGATATCTTCTTGATGCAATGGAACAAGGCAGAGCTTCTACCAGTACATATGAACAGATAGCTTCTGCTCTTGGTAATGGTTGGACGGCTGATATGGTTAAGGGCAATCAGGCGCTTGCAAGAAAAATGCTTGAACAACAGATGCAAGAGTCTGATGATACTGTAAGAGATTTCTTTAACGCAGAGTTGAAACAGTATGCTGATGTACTTGATAATCAAAATCTTTCAACACCAGATGTAGATATTTCTTCTATAGTAGAAGCACTGAAAAGCACTGGCGATACTGCAGCTCAACAGCTTGCAGAAATGATTGAAAGCTGGTCTGAAAGTCTTGGTGCTTCAGAATCAGATAATCCATTTAAAGATAAGTATGATGAAGTTGCTTCTAATATAAAGAGTAATGCCGCGTATAATCTGTATGGTATGGCAAGAGAATTTGCTAAGAGCGGTATTGATCTCAATAATAAAGATGATGTTACTGGCTGGCTTGAGGATAATCAGTATACAGATGAACAGTTCAATAATATTATCAGTGATTCCGAATATGTAGCTTTTACTGAAGCACGCAACAGTGGCATTATTACAGATCCAATGTACGATGAATATCTCCGTGGAAAACAGTACGGTATTAGCGGACGTACAACTGAGTACGGCGAATCTTTGATGTCTAAGCTTTTTGGTGGAGCAGATTGGACTGGCGATGCGTCATCACTTGATCTCAACAGTGCAAGAAGCGTATATCAAAACATGCTTGCTCAAGGCTTTGATGTTGATAGTGAGCTTCAAGCTACCGGAGTTGAAGGTATGGAAGATTTAATCTCTGCCTTCAAGGATGGTACTACAACTGGTGAAGAATTTGCTGATGTCATGTCTAAAGTAAATAATGGCTTTGATAAAAAACATAGTTCAGATGTTCATAGGTATGCAGACAATGCTGAAGAAGTTGCTTCTAATTTCAATACGTTGAAAGGCAGAGCAAAAGATGTAACTAGCTTCATGTCCAACATGAACAAGACAATGGCGCAGGCAAATGATAATCAGTATTGGAGATCACAGTATCGCAAAGGAAATCGGAACAACGATGTTCTTGATAAGATTTCCGAAATGACTGGTTTCGATAAAAAAGATTTAACGGATAAGAGCAAGGCAGATGTAATCGAAGAAGCTTTACAGAGAGCCGAAGAAGGCGATCTCGATATGATCAACGATTACATTGATACATTTACTAGTGACATTCAAGATGCAGTTAATGCTCAAGGTGCTATTGAAATAATCGGGCCTGAAGTCTATGTTTCTGGTGGCACAGTTACTATGAGTTCTGAAGAGGTTCTTTCTCAACTCGGAGCTTTCATTAACGAAGACGTTGCTGCTATGATTCAAATGATGCAGGCTGCTGGCGTTGAAGCATACTGGGATATAAGCGAAGTAAACGGAAAGCTTACAGCAAAACTTAATACTTCAAAGACAGGTTTTGCTGGTGGCGGTACTGGCAGAAAAGCATCTGGTGGCGGTGGTGGAGGAGGTAACTCCGAAACTGACGCACAGAAACTTCTTAAGCGTATCAAACACGGTAAGAGTTTGTATGAGCATCAGATTAAGATGGTTCAGTACGAAGAAACAAAATATCAGAACAAAGGTGAACTTTCCAACTACGGGAAGATGCTTGAAGAAGAGATTAAACTTGAACAAGCATATCAGCCTGTTCTTGAAACAAACATACAAAAGATTAAAGATCAGATGGCGGCTACAAAGTCTGGTTCAGATGACTGGTACGATCTTCGTGATGCACTCCTTGCTGCGGAAGAAGAGATGTCTGAACTCAACAATACGATTGAAGAAAACCAGAAGAAGCTTGAAGAGAATCAGGAAGCCATCAGGCAGACAAGGATTACTCTTGAAGATATGCTTGCACAGGAAATTCAGAATCGTATTCAGAAACAGAGAGATATGCTGGCTGGTACAGTATCTATGCAGGATACCATTCTTCAAGCTATACGTGATAGATATACGAAGGAATGGGAGCTTGTAAAGAAAGATATAGATAAGAAGAAACAGGCTCTTGAAGAAGAGAAGTCTCTGATTGATGAACGTCTTCAGATGCGCAAAGATGCTGAAGATGAAGCTGAGAAATATGAAGAGCTTGCTGAACTCAAGAAGCAGCTTGCGCTTATCGAAATGGACAGCACTCGTACCAAGGATGCTGCTGAGATGCGCAAGAAGATCTCTGATATTGAAAAAGATATTGGCTGGGACATTGCTGAGAAACAGGCAGATGCGCAGAAGGCTTCAATCGATGATCAGACAAAAGCCTATGATGATTACGTGACTGCTGGTGATGAACAGCTTGCTACGTTCCTTGAGGATGCCAATAACTTCACATCTGAGATGACTGAGATTATGGGTATGAACCACGATCAGCTTTTCGCATGGCTTCAGAATAACGTCGATGAATTTAAGAATAGCTTGGCAAAAGCACAAGAACAGATGGTTCAGTCTTGGAATGATACATGGAAACAAATGACTGGTCAGACTGATACGTATTGGGACTGGATCAATCAAATACTTGCAACAAAAGAATCTTTCCTTGATTTTATGAAACAGTCTGATGATTATATTAATAAATCAGCTACTGAACAACAATCATTACTGTACACGTGGGGTCAGCAGTATGATGCTATGATAGATGCAAATATCTTAAATGCATCTTGGTATCATGATGATCCAAATACTGGTGATTGGTATGGCACTGAATATGTCGGAGGCAAAGGTGGTTCTGGATCTGGAAGTGGATCTGGTGGAAGTTCTAACAACTCAGGTTCTAACAAGAATAAAAATAATAAGAACGGTCCTAGCATTACTCCTGTTGTTGATGAAGCAAAAGATGATGTTGTAGATATCACAGATTTGGTGTATGGAAATAAGAACAAAACACCAACTATAACCCCGACATCAAATGTGGCAAACATAGTTATGAATGAAGTTAAAAACAGAATACTTAAGACAGCTGTTAAAGCTGACACTGGTACATATACTGGTGATCAGGAAGGTCTTCTGTATGTTCACGAGAAAGAACGTGTTCTCAATGCGCAACAGACTGCTGCATTTGAAGAACTCGTTGATACGGCTGAACAGATGTATCACAGCAATATGTTTGATAACATTATTGAAGCCATGCATACGTACTCTGATTTTGTTCGGGTGCCTTCCATGCTTTCTGACTTCTCTCCGTCTGACTTTAAGAACTCTACTACTTCAACTATCGGTGACGTTATCATTACTCTTAACGAAGCTAAATTTGAAGATGAAGCAGATTATGAAGCTGTTGCCCGTCATGTTGGTGAACAGTTTGTTAAAGAGCTTACAAGACAGGGACTTGGTGTTCCTGTATTCGGATTTTAATAACGGTCGTTCAGAGCCGCTCGTTGGTGCGGCGGCTCTGAACTCCTTTTATTTTTATTAAACGAGGTGATTCTATGCAAGGTGGCTTTAGTTTCTGCGGAGCAGAGATTACAGACTTCGGTCTTGAGTATGTTCCGCAGAACAATGAAACATGGGTATATGGTCACAGTAATTATCAGACTAATGAACAGTCTTACGAAGGTCATCATGGCGGCTACTATTATGGAACCACCATACAACCAAAAGAATTTCATCTGAGATGTTTATATGAAGAGTCTGAGATTATTGCTGGTATACTTTCCCGTGTAGAATCTTTCTTTTACCCAGGCCGCACAGGTAAACTTATATTTAATAACCGCAACTGGCTTTACTATATTGCCACGGTTGTAAACATCGATACAACAAATATCGTAAACAAACAGAATGGTTTTATCACCATTCATCTTAAAGCATATTATCCATTCGGCAGATGTGATAAAGACTATCTTACATACGATGGTCTCTACGATGATTATCTTGCCGGTAACAGTGGTCTTCTTGAAGAAGAATATACACCGACAAAAGAACACACGCTGAATCAGGCTGGGGAATATATAAAGAATTTCCTTCTGTATAACGGCGGTTCCAGTGCGGCACATGTAGCTGTAGCCATAGCCGGTAAGGCAGGTTATGGCGTAACGATAAAGAACAACACAAACAATACAGAGATGAAGCTCGTTGTGTTCGACACAACAACTGAAGATATGAAGGATAAGTATGTGATGTGTGACAGTATTAACTTCAAGACTGTTCTTACAGACGGCACAACAAGTAAGCTGGCCTTCACATATCATGATCATGGCTTCATAAAGCTGGAACCTTCCTTCCCTATTCACCGCGATGTATATGTAGATACAAGAGCTGGCTCTGATGAAATCTATTCCTTCCATCTGTTCAGTGACTTCATGCTTGGGCATTACGCCTACATCGAAGACAAGTGGGTAAAGATCGTAGAGATTATTGACGACAACAGAGCAAGGCTTGAGACTCCATGCACATATACAAACTATGCTCTTACAAACATAGTCAAAATGAATGAGATGTCCATCATCACTACACCGGACAGTGATATCAAATGGGTGAAGTTTATTTATAAGCCTACGTTTATGTAAAGGTGGAAACATTATGGCAGATAAAAAACGAGTATTACATTTGGACATATATGATTATTCCGGTAACAAGCTATGTCCAATCTATGATAATTATGTAGACATTCCCGGTCAGGCCACTAATGTTTTTATTGCAACTGAACGTAACGGCTGGAGAGAATTGTCTTTTGACTTGCCGACTATCGTACAGTACGATGAAGGCACTAAAGAAAATATAATCGTGAGTTATCTTAAGGCTGACTTCCTTATTAGAAGCATTGAAGATGATACTGAATATGATAATAAGGAAGATGCCATCGACTGGTTCCTTATCTCGGAGCCAAAGATATCTCACAACGCATATACAAAAACAATATCAGTAATAGCTGGCAATGCTTCTCAGCTTCTTAAGAATAAGAACCTCGGCCTTGAGTTTTCAGATAATGATGGTAATAACATCGGTACATGTGAACAGCTTCTTGATACTATCCTTGAAGGTACTGAATGGAAGCGAGGCTATGTATATCCTTTTGCGGATAAAGATGGTTCAAAAAAATACAGAACGCTTAAAGCATCCTCCAAGACGGGATGCTTTAAGCTTATCACCATGATGTGTGAACTGTTTGATGCAAAGCCTGTCTTCAGAACCAACAGACATGTTGTTGATATATATCCGATCAATCCATTCTACGGCGTTAAGGAAGGTGAGATACCAGACTATGCCAAAGAGAATGGAACTATCGAACTTTATTACGGAACCAATGTAAAAGCCATAACCCGTACACAGAATACTGAGAACATCAGAACAAAGTTATATGCTTATGGGTCGTTCGGTGACAAGACACTGGGTTACTGTGACATCTCTGAAAGTGTACATACTGAGTACACTTTTAAAGTCAATTTCGAGCTTGTCGCTGGGGAGCAGTATTACTTCAGGGTAGAAGATTTGGACGGCATAATGGTTTATTTTGTCTTCACACCAACAGAGAATATAGCAGCTGGAAGGAAGATGATTTACTCTCTCCTGGATCCGGCATCCATGAGCTATGTTTGGGTGGAGAAAGGTGAAGGATACGAAATCGAAGGCGATAATGGATACAATACTGAACATATAGAAGAACCATCAGTAGCATTCTTTGTAAAGCAAGGTATGTCCGGTACTCTTCTCTTTGATATGAATTACAGAGATAATGATGAGAGCAAAAGCTATATTGATCTGTATAGGGAATATAAAAATCTCATAGCAGAACGTGCCAAGTATGAAGACGAAGATGTTATTGCTACTATTGACAGCCGATTAGCGGAAGTCACAGCAATGCTTCCGCTATCGGCTGATGGTAGTTATCTTACTGTGGATAATGCGACAGTTGAAGTAGATTATGAGGTTGAGAATATGTTCAGCTACATAATGGACTTCGATTACTATATCAGTGTCGGCTTGTTCGATAATGATATGCTTCAGAAGGTAGCTTCATTTCAGCGGAATGCAAAGCAGTACTATGAAAAAGTAAAGAAAGCTTCTGCTGAAATGAGTGAAGGAAGATCCAAGCTCAGTGATCTTATCGGCACAGTTCCATTCTGTAAACTGAAGATCAAACGTGCTGACTGGACCATCAGTGATTATCTTACGCTGTTCCTTGATTATGGAGAGATCACACATCCAGATGATGGCATTAACACTGATAAAGCAACTGCTATACAGTATCAATATCCTCGTGGTGTTATCTACAGAACAGACTACGATGTTACAAATGATTCATATTTTAAATGGGTTACTACATACAGTCTGAATAACGATGGTGATCCAACAAACGCTGGCTGTTCCGTGTTGTATATCTTTCATAAAGCCACAGATAAGAAGCCGGTATCTTGGGATAAGTATTATCTAAAAGCTGTATTCGATGATCAGGTTAATCCGAAAGCTATACAGTTATGGGTAAGTTACGAAGAAGCAATGAAGACTATTGATATCGAGAACGATGAGTTCTATCTCTTCCAGTCGAATAGTCTTTCTGGCTACATCGGTTCAAACGAAGCGTTGGATGAAGCTGCTATTGAATCTCTTGAGAATGCTACAACTATAGCTACTGTTCCGCATGTAACAGTTTTCACTGACAATCCACCATCTACTGTCGTTATACCAAGTGGACAAGGTGGCAATCTTGTAAACTCAAAAACAAAGGTATCTTTCCCAATGTATCATTGGCTTTGGTGTTATAATCCATTGACCAATAAAAAAAGTATTCCTTCTTCTGATGTACCGGTCACACCTATCAATCCAGATGAAGATACTACATATGAAATGACTTCTGATGAAATATCCTTAAGGCTCAGTTCGTCTTCGGATGAATGGATTAATAAAGTTGCATCGCCTGCATGGCAGACGTTATGCCTTGTTGATGGATATACTTTAGAGCAACTCATTACATATTCTAGTCAATGGAGCCGTGTTGATCTTGGATCAAGACAAAAGATACCAGCTCCAGCAATGCAATTAGCTGGATGGACTGATTTTAACGACGATAGTTATGCAACGCTTTATTCATCTGCTCGTGGAATAGGAACTGAATTGCATCCTTTTACAGTAGTTGCTACACCTATTCTTCCAGACGGAACCGTATTAAGTCCTGAATCTTTTTATGAATATCTCGATACGAAGTTTCAAGATTGTACTACATCAGACAGAGTAGAAACTAGTGATAATAAAAAAATTATAATACAAGCGCTTGATGGATGGGATGATGCAACAGTTCTTCAATCAGAGGTTATATCTCAAACCGTACACTCACTTAGTGAAGCAATTGAATATATGAAAGATAATAATCTTATCGTGTTTAATCATATGGTTCTTTCGAGTGAGTATATTGAATATGCAAAATCATCTAATGATTCTGGCGGTCTTGTTGAAGAAGAAGCTCCTACATATTCTGGATCAGATCTTATACAGGAAGACATGCCTTCATCGGATGCGGCAGAGTATCTGGAAACAGATGGCTACGGTTTCTATTATTACAATTATGTTTATGATACAGACAACATCTGGAAGTTTGTATTGTATTCAGACGAAAAGCCAACTGTAAAAATACCGAATGCATACTGGTACAACTGGAGAGCAAACACATTATGTAAATACAATTCTTCTAATAATCAATGGGTTGATTGTGACGAAGAGTCAGATAAGAATGGTGCGTCATTATTCGGTACAGTGTATCATATATGTAAACAGAGAGATATGTATTGGCAAGGAACATACCTTAAACGGACATTCTCTCTTAAGAAGTTTGCAAAAGCTATCAATAACGATGAAGACACCAACCTTGTTATACCAGCCGGTAACTATTATTTCGATGATGGTTATGATGGATTTTGTCTTTTTACAACAGACGTAAATCTTGAAAGTCAATACGATGATTCGATTACATACAATAGTCAGAAGAGATGGATAACCGTTAAACATAAAGCTACTGAAACAGCAATCAAAACAAAGTCTTATTCATTTGATAATGTCTATTATCATCCATCTAATATCATTACACAAAAACTGTCAGCTGAAGGTTGGATTGACTTTGCAACTGGTGAAGCAAGTGACACATGGAAAAATGATGAAGGTGTTTCTCCTGATGGCAATACATATTTCAAATGTGTTTACAACAGAACATATTTCCCAGTTGTTCCTGGCTGTATATATGACATTACGTCTTCTATAGGTTATTCTATGTGTATAGAAAATCTTGTTGTTCATTTCTATAATGCAAAACAGCAATGGATTTCATGCGGTAGAATTCAGCCAAAAGAAGTAAATCAGAAAACATTAAGTCAGTTCGTAACACCTGGCAACTGCTATTACGTAAGGATTGCAGAACTTGGCAGGTATCAGTGGAGAATACTGGAAAGCGGAATAGATGGTCTTGTCATATCTGTATACGGAACATTAAATAATCGTTATAAATATGATTATAAAAATACTATTGTTGTAGAAGATATGACGTATCTCAGACTTCCGATTAACGAATATCCAGAAGATAATCAATACATTGGATTGCTTGAGAATATGCAAAACTTCCTTGATCTTTCAGATGATACATATATTACAAAGTATAACGCGAAGAATAAAGCACAGAAAGCTGCCGATGATTATGAAAGGCAAATGACATCTGCTCTCAATCATATGCATAGAGAAGGTTGGTGGCAGGATGCAAGCTATGTAGACGGAGATGAATCACGTCTATACACTGACGCTCTTGATAATCTCCGTGAGATAGCCAAGCCTGAAGTAACCTACAACATAGAGTTCCTTGACCTTTACTCTTCCAACATGGGCAGTAAAGATTTCGGAGCATCTGAGATTACATCTGATATAGACTTTCCTGATCTTAACATCACGTCTGCTATCCATCTTGTAGATGATGATCTTAATCTGAACTGCTGGGCATACGTTGATAAGATAAAGAAATGCTACGACAAGCCTTGGCTTACCACTATCACTGTTAACACAAAGCTGTCTACTCTGGAACAGCATTCGTTTACGGATGTCATGACTCACATAGCTGATGTTGCCAGTGAAGTGAAAGGCAAGATGTCAAGATATGACAACGCTACCAATAAGCTGTTGGCTAACTTCAATGTTAACTATCTACAGGGTTTGATCTCTGAAACAGATCAGACACTTAAGTCATCCTTCAAAAAGATTGAGACTATCGACGGTAAGCTTTTGACATATGAGACTATGATCAGGCAGAATGCTGAGAGTATATCGCTCGAAGCTGCGCGTTCCTATGAGGAGGAGCGCAGCATGCGAGCGTTGCTTAACATTACAGCAGAAGAAATCAAAAGCAGAGTCGAAAATGTAGAAGGTATAACAGAAAAATACACCGAGGTTAAACAGACAGCAGAAGGTATTTATGGTACATATGTAGATGAAAATAATGAACAGCATACTATATCAACAGCAGCTGAATTTATACAAGTATTTGAAGATCCAAATACTTCATCAAAAACTAAGCATATGCTTTCAGAAACATTGTATGGCAGCTTAAATGTTATAACAGACGGAAATGATTATTCTCTTGTTTCACAAGATAAGAATCGTATTCTTGCTTTGGTTTCGGATCCAAACATTGATAAGCCATTTAAAACACAAAAGATTGATATCAATAAAGATGGTATTGATATTACATCCAATGGATACTTAAACATTTCTTCCGAGGGTAAATTTATAGTTAATACGCCATATTTTGATGTTGATGAAAATGGACGAATGACAACAACAGAATCATATATAAACAACGCTGTAATGTACAACTGTTATATATGGGGACAATTATACAATGAAGGTTATCCTGTATTATCAACAAAGAGTGTAGTGTATCAAAGTGATCAACCACAAAATCCTACTACTGGAATGATATGGCTTAAGCCAACTGGTTCTGGTGGTGGAGGAGAAGAACCTGTTGTTGATCCTACTGGTATTGGAACAAGAGTTTCTTATACCAAATTCTTCCATTATGAATACAGACAAACACTTGAAGTCAATGATTCTTTGGATTCTTTGACTGGAGCTGGTGCATCTGTAACGCTTGTACCTGGACAAACCAGAGCAAAATATACAATTACAATAAGTGAACCAGGCTTTATTTTATTAAATAGTCCGGCGGGTACTTCAGATCCAGGTGGCGTAATAAGATGCACTATAGCCGGTGCTATTTATGGTGATTCTAATCTGATTGATGACATTGGTGTTTACAATAACTATAGTTTTTCTTTTACCAGCACACAATGGCTTGCGACTGACGCTACATTAAACGTATTGATCAATTGTCAGAAAAGCGGAAATCTTAATCAGACTTATATTAACAGACAAAATACTTTTAGAATAACTGTAACTGCGGAAGTAGTTGCAGATACATAAAGAATGAGGTGTTATTATGGAATTTATTAGAGAGTTTCCTTGGACAGCTATACTCAGCGTACTCGTTACAATCATCAGCATTATTTTCAAACGTGTATTCGATCACAACGTTAAGCCGTTCCTTGAACGGAAAGGTCTGTCTGAAGCAGCGGCTGTTGCAGTGAATGCAGCAGAAGCTGTCTTCGGTCGTTTCCGTGGAGAAGATAAGATGAAGTATGCTCTTGAATCTCTGAAGCTTGACGGCTGGAATATCGAAAGTACGGTTGTCATTGATGCTATCAAGGCAGCATGGCAGAGTCTTGATCTGACTCAGATTGCTGTCGGCATCAAGGACAAAGAAGAAGAACCGGCTCGTGCGATGGAAACGCCTGTTGAAGAGCCAGCTCCCATGATTGAACCGGCATGTTTCCCGGAACCACCTGTTGATGACGTAGCTCCAATGATTGACCCGGCATGTGATCCTGAAGAACCGGTTGAAGATGTAGCACCTATGCCTGATCCTGCATCCGGATATTTTGTAGAAGAGTAAAAAAATGGGGAGAAGATTGTGAGTCTTCTCCCCATTTTTATTCCATCACAAATCGCAGTAATTAACAGGTACTTAAGCAAACCCGCATATCATGTAGACTTGCGTAAATATCTGCCGACGCGTTGACATCGTAAAGGTCGGAGGTTCGAGTCCTCTAAACCCCACTTGCTGAAAACCGTTGTGGCATAAGGCTGCAGCGGTTTTTCTTTGTTAATCAACTAAACAGAATGTTTAATATTACTGTTACTAAACTTGCAATTTTTTTGCATGGGTGTTTCTACGAAGCCTTATGTTATAAGGCTTCAGGGCTATTTTTTCCTTGCAAATTATTTGCACGAGAGTACTGATTATTCATCTGTTCCATTAAATCTGAGTGTATCATAACACTGTGATGACGTGTCTTTGCATACTTGGTTTCTACCATTCTGGTATCCGCATGTCCCATAAGATCAGCTACCTGTGCGCTGGTAAGACCAGCTTCTTTATACTGTGTTCCAAAGGTAGATCTGAAATCATAAGGAGAACATTTACCTGTGATACCAAGCTGCTTAAAGCTTCCTGCGATAAGACGCTTCCATGAGCTTTCGCATATCGGTTTAAATGGATCCCTTATGGCGTGTACCAGATAATGATCCGGTGTCTTATCCTCTACTGACAGAAGTATTTCCAGAAGAGGTGTTGGAATATATACTGTGCGCTTTGACTTCTTCGACTTTGGAGTATCAACAACTGTGTGTCTGTTGCTTCCGCAGAATGTTACTGCTCTGTTTACTGTAAAGTATTGCCCGTCGAGATCCGCGTCTTCCCACCGGAGACCGCGGATCTCTTCCGGTC
>AUXO014911628.1_pt1 | contig 19888 bp, 6 predicted proteins | sample 768731 | NCBI WGS metagenome assembly AUXO01 (sample SAMN02715735, study PRJNA202380) | gut metagenome | biome: sheep rumen | host: Ovis aries | place: New Zealand: Palmerston North
TCTCGAAGTAGTTCATCTCGTAGTTGCATTTTTTCGTTATGTTGTTCTTCAGTGATCTCCGAAACAACCTCAACTATTTCTTTAACTACTGTTTTGAAATTTACTATACCCAAGACAATTAAGATAAGAAACACATATCTAACAATTTTTTTAAAGCCTATTTTTTGATCCATCCTAATAAAGAACTCGGAAATCTCATTTAATTTGTTTAAGAATTGTTCCATTATCTCTTAGTATAGAAGGTAAAGAAGTTATCAATCCGCAAATACTCTCCATCCATAGGTATATTTCCAGAATTATTGTAACGAACGTTTAAATGAACGTCCAATTTAATTATTATATCAGAAGCATTATCACTAAAAGAATAGGAAGTTTCAAGATATGGAACTAAGGATGGATTTTGTGTATCAGAGTATACAGCCCTCACAAAACAAACCTCTTCAAGATTAATATCTTCTATTGGTGCGCCACTAGTATTATAAAGCCCTGATGTAGAAACTAAGTCTAAGTCATAATTAGTAGCAATATCAAAGAAGGTGTCTGTTAAATTGGTTAGGTGTGTATTTCCTGAGGTATCATACTCACTCTGAACTATTTCCATATGGTATTTTTGCTGTCCTTGCCTACTTGTACCTATAGCAACCGGAAAGCCAGGGGTACCGTAAGTATAATCTGAGGTAATAAAATCGGAGTAGGTGTAATAATAAGTAGTGCCAATCTGATAAATTAAACCAGAAGTCTTGACTGTTTCTATATCGGGAATCTCAGTAGCAGTTGTAATAATTCCCGAAATATCCCCAAGAGTAAAAGAACTAGGCAAACCAAAATCATTTATAATATCTTGTAGGTCTGTTGTAGTTCTCCATTCCAAGCTCACCGGATTATCATAACTTGTAACTCCGGGATTAAACAGTGAAACAGAATAATAACCTTGATTTCCACGTAGACTAGAACATTTACAGATAACACTTCCAATAGTACCTGTTTCGGGGAGATTTTCATAATAGTCCTCAAGATAAGTAGGAACATATTCATCTCCTAATAGAGTCCATCCAGAAGAAGTCCGTTTATAAAATCCATCGAGTACTTCTTGATTGTCTCTAAAAAGTAATGTTCTATCAGTTAGTCCATTTGCAGTTCTTTTACCAATCTTAATTCTAAATCCCTCAAGGTTATGATGTCTTGTGTTTGGTTTAAGTTTCAAAATAGCTCTATAGGTAACGTATGTAGGAGATAGATTAGTGTATTCTACTAAAGAGCCATCTCTGTCAATTAGATCTTCACCGGTATTAGAAATAACTTCTATATTATCTATATCCATTACCTGACCATTATTACGTATATCGGATGAAAAGTTTAAAATTCCAAAATTATTAGAATTATTTAAAAGACCGTTACTGAGGAAATATAATTTTCTTGAGCTTAATCTTACTTCTCCTGGGTCTGCAGCTTGAGTTATAATAAGGGTGACTAAAGTATTGAGTTCATCTTCAGAATAACTAAATTGATATGTTCTAGTTATAGCAGAATCCCCAACATTCTTGTCAAAACTTACAACGAAATTAGCTGTATTTCCACCATCAAGTTTAGGAGTTGTAAGACCACTGAATACATCTGTTTCTTGTGATCCTGAAACTGTAATAGTAGGAGCTGTACCCACTCTATTAGAGGTTGGTAGTAGGGTATTATTAATATCAAATACACCAATCATTCCTTTTATTTCAGTTACATCAGAACCAACGGAAACTTCTATTGTGTTTAATCCGCTCTCCCCTAAGTAAAGTTTATAATCTCCAGGGTAATCGAGTTCTCCTGATGAATTGAGAGATCCTAGATTAGAAACTATACCTTTAGTAATTCTTTCCTGTCTTAGATCTATTGTTTCTTCGAAGGATTGGGATCTTACTGTATAATCATTAAAGTCTACAAAGTAATAACCCCAAGACTGAAGCTGACTACGACTTCTACCAAAACCGGACTCTGAATTATCTCCTTTTAATACAATGGCTCCAGGATAGTCTGAAGATAATAGCTTGTTTTCAGTATTATCATGGAAATTGTTAGGCATTGCAAGTTCGGGAGCATATAATTTGAGCCGGAAATAAATTGTTTCGCCACCTACTACTCTTGTGAAAAATCTTCCAGTCTGTATCGTATTTACTGGATGAGCTGGGTCAGTAACGTCTGAAAGATAAAGTCCATAGTCTTTTATATTATCTGATGATGCTACTGGATTTGGGACTAAAAAGTTATAGCCTTTCCTATAATAGTAGATTTTACCACCTGTAGTAATCTTAGCATATTTTTTACTAGTGGCCGATGCAGTAGGTAAAATAGTTCCTGTATAGACATCAGAAGAACTACTATTGTGTGGAAGTGGAAGTCTATCAACTTTATAATATTCATATCCTAAACTATTTGCGGAAAACACATCCCCTAGCTTTTTCCACTTAGTTATATCAGATACACTATTTCCTAGATTATTATCAATTAAGCTTTCATATACTTCTTTTCTATTATTATCCTTAAAGACTTTATCTCCCTTAGAATAAGAATAAATAAGGTTATATACTTCAGGAGGATTAGAAAGTGCCACCATTGAATATACTGGTTTCATTTTACATATTCTAATCTCTGTATTTAACCAATAATAACCACTTTGTCCAGTTACTTGATATACCACCCTCGAGTTGCAAAGGTTTCTAGTTGCAGGGAGAGAGGATACTTGAACTATGGACCAACTAGATTGTTCTGATGGAATTGTATCAGCATAATTCCAAAGATAATGAGTAGTTCCATAGCTACGTGAATCGGCGGCAGGTGAGTTAGTATATATTGGGGTTAGATCTACATAGCCCGAGATAGGAGTACTATGTAAATCAGTTTCCCAAGTATATCCATTATATTCTAATCCAAGGTCATTATATAACTGTTCATTATTTCCAGAGTTTATCCATGTGGCGGTTGCAGAGACTACCCTTATGTTTGATTGTGGGGGTTGGCAGACTTTTCTATCATTACCAACTTTATAAGTATACCCCGCTTTTGCTATTGCTGGAAATTCATATACTATTATATCATCACCACGTCCAGAACTATCCGTAGCTGGAACCCAAGATCCACCTATTACAGCAAAGTCATCTGAATTAGAAGGTAATTGTACTGAAGTTTCGCTATTACCTATAATAACTGGATACCACGACGTATCCTCAGAAAAGCCATATTTTCTGTTTCTATTTCGTCTAAGCCCAGCCAAATCATCCTCACTTCTGAGAGTAGTTAATAATGACCATGTAGCAGTTTTATGAGTGTATCCCCTTGTTTCTCCAACATTATATCTTGAAACCCCGGGATAATAATTGTAAGTCTCTAATAGTCTTACATATTTTACCAATCCAGTGATATTATCTGTATAATATATATTGGAAGGTTCTATACTTAGTCCACTAGTTCCTACAACTGGGACTCCGTCTAACTCTAAGGTAGATTTAATAACTGAGTTAAGTTGTCCTAAGTTGGCGATTTTATTAACTGCTTTAGTATCAACAGCATTTACTGCCAGATTGAAAGATACCGGTAACCTAGAAACCAGATTTGTATAGTAGTTGTTAGTTATGGGTTTTGGGGAATAATCACTAATACGGCTGGGAACTGACATCGTTATTGTATTTCCATTCGTTGTGATTAAACAATTTTCAGTAGACCCAACAGTATATCCGCTTATTGCTCTCTCCGGAGTGACTCTTAGCTCATAATTTCTAGTTTCACCTAAAAAATCAATGTCTTCGGTTTTATTTCCGGAGATAGAATAAGTAAAAGTTCCAGATTGAATTATAGAAATATTCTTAGAGACATATCCAAATGTATCATCAATCTCAGACTGTGAATAATAATACTGATTATAACTTTCTATGTAATCTATATCACCTGTTCCATAGGATTCTTTAGTTAGGCCATAGGGAACAGCAACAAAGAATTTATAAGTTGTTCCTGTATTCCCACTAGCAATATTTCCCATCAAATAAGGATAGTATACAAAAGGACTAACATTATCCATAGTTCCCCTATAAACTACACCAGGAACAGCATTATCTATATCTGGGAGGTAATTTATTCTAAGATATTGATTATTGTTATCTAAAAAATCTTCATTTAGGTTTATAATGTTTAGAGTATCAGTTCTTAGAATTGTTTTTAAAATATTCTCTCCGTTTCCATCATCATCTACAACAATCCATTCCGTAGGTTTAGTTCCATTTTTATAAATTCTAGAAGTAAATGTTAAGTCCCCAAGCTTTATTGATTCCGTATCATTTGGGTTTGTACTAGTTGGAGTTACTGTAAGAGAGTAATGATAATTTCCATCTGATTTCACTCGAGGTTGACCTACTGTAAAAGTATAACTATAATTAGTTCCATTAGTATCTAAAGTTACTATTGCTTCCCTAGTATTATTAAATAGGGACATAGTAGATATTTTTCTAGAGATAGAAACAGGATGAGTAGAAACAACCTCCACTACAGTAGATACATTTGCGGCTTGATTTACTAAGATAGAGGTAACTTCTTCATTTTCTTGATATAGTGTTATTCTTGGTGATACTGGAGCACGATACACCTGATATGTTATAGAGTTCTTACTAGTTCTTAGATCACTTCCAGTATCTAGTATTTCCCAACCCTCTTGACCAAAAACATCATAGTATCTAACTTTATTGGATCTACTATCACCTGTAGTATTAGTATTTTCAGTATTAGTTAGAGTTAGTTTTCCTTCTAGTACTGCCTGATTCTGTGGTATTGTGCTCATAATTAAATGTCTCCTATCCTTTCTATTACTTCTTCTAATACATTTTCAGATAAATTCTCATCAACTCCCTGCGTATATCCTAGTTCAATGGAGTGAGACATGTAGTGGTTATTTTCACTGGTTTCCTCATCAAATTCGGGAGTACTATGACCTGCTATAGTTAAACCACCATATAAAGCAAGAATACTATTACTTTCGGGAGTATCTAGCTGTTCCGTCGGGCTCTTCCTAGAAAAGAATCTAAATTGAGTCGTATTTCCGGAAGTTTTTGGAACGAATATATACTGATTAATCTTAACATTATTAAAGACATAATTAGACTTACAATAATAATAGGTATAATTAGCACTTGTACCGACCTTACAAAGAATGTTTGTATATCCCATAGTTATATCCGGAAGTTTATTAGTTCCACTTAGTAATGAAAAGTCTAGGTCTTCTACAGATACATCAGATACTTTCCATAGAACTCCACAGTAGTAATATTTTGATCCAAGTTTAATAATGTTTCCAGGACTAGGCTCTTTTCCTATGTTATTCTTAGTCACGGTATATAAAGTTCCACTAGAGTAATAACCAAGATAAACAATTTCATTTGTTGACTTGAGACCCATTTCAGACTTAACCGCATTTATAGCCCCAGCTTCTGTATCAACTCCACTTAATTCCGTCCAGCTTAAGCAAGTCCAATAAGTTTCGTTAGTATCTTCTATTGGTGAGTGACCGCTTTGACCCTGATGACCGTTTTTGTACTGATAATATAGTTTTTCTTGACCGGTTAATGTGTAATAAACAATATTACCTGTATAGTACTGTGTAGATCCAGAGTATTGACCTTTATATGTAGGTCCTATATTATTAGAATCCCAGGTTAGATCAAGGGCTGCAGTTCTTACTATCTTACCATCAGGAATTCTACAATAGGTTCTTATGAATTTATTATCATCTGAGGTTCTAGCTAAGGTACTAAGGGTAGGAAGTTCTGAGATAGAATTGAAGTATGGAATAAGTTTCTTTGTATTTCCAGAGAAGCCACCAGTTGAAGCTAGGGAACTAAGGCTATTACTTGCTTTATAGTCAGAAATAATATAAACATTTCTTTGATTACTTGAAGGTATGAGATTTGAATATTTTACTCTTAGGTTATATTCATCTTTTGTGTAACACCTTGAAGAGCTGTCAGAAAAATAAGTGTTGTTATATGATCCCCCCAGAGTCATCATAAGAGAATCTAAGGTATCTAGTATTACCCAACTACTGTCTCGACTTATGTAAAGATATATATCTACATCATCTCGACGGTTATCAAGACTTGATGATTGCCAACTTCTTCTAAGTTCTTCTGGGTCGATTATTCTTATTGATGTTCCTGCTTTATAAAGTTCGGGATTATTTAGGACAAAGAGTATTTCATTGTTTTCATTCCCCCGTTCTAAGATAGCGTCTCTAAGTGCAGAAAAATTGTAAATATATAGATTTGGCTTAGTCACATAAGCAACCATTGACATATAAAGAAAAGGAATATTATTTTCTCTAATTACAATGAACCTATATTTTATGTCCTGTCCTATAAAATTAAGAGAAGAATTAGATATCTTACTCCACCAATAAGAATCAGTTAGATCTCTATTTATATTCAAGAAATCTAGTTCCCAATAAGCGGATCCCGAGGCAGGGGTATGATTAACATTATTATTTTCTTTACTTCTCCAAACTTGTCCACCATATAAAACAAACACACCTTTATTATATGTGGTAGTTGAAATCCATTTATTCGTACATTCCCTCATAGTCTTCTTAGCTACGTAGTAAATAAAGTCATTCATTTTAGCTCCCCTCCAATACTCTTCCCAATCGTCACTTACACCACCAGGCTCGGGTCCATTGGCTCCTGTTTGCTGTGTACAAATCCAATAATTAGAATTTGCTTTTACTTTACTATTAACAGCATAGTCCGTACTACTAACCCAACTTGAAAAATCACTTTCTTTTTTTACTATGTCTCCAATTTTATATTTTGTGGTAGAACTATAAAAACTAGCAGTATCTAAGCTGGTTAATCTATTATCTAGTTCTTGGTAATCTTGTACGTTAGGAATCTCATACCACCAGCTAGAACTATCACCTTGCTGTGGGAGATTCTGTCGGTTTCCGTCGTTTTTACTAACAAAATACTGACTTACGTTTTCCCAATAGCTACTTCCCTCTGTTGGTGTATTTCCATGATTATTTCCAGACAGAGACGTCCACCAACTACTAAACCACCTTACTACGGTCCCAGATGAATACGTTATGGAAGATGAATAAACTGAGGCTTCTGGTTCATTTACATAATACTTAACAATATCTCCTTCTTTATAGGTTTTCATTTTGTTATATACATGAACCGTATCTGAAGTACCCCTTTTTATCCAAGCTTCAGGAACATAAGAAGAACCAGACTTAAGATTATTATTAACTACTCCAAGCGTTACATTCCACTCTCCATCACTATAAGCATTACCATCTGTTTTAAGTTTGTAGATATCACTAGAGACTATAGACTGAGTTACACTTACGGTTTTTTCTAATGTTCTCTCACCCTCTTGAGCCAGAATCTTTATAGGGGATAATGTAATAGTTTGTGTAGCATTTACTGTTTCTACTTGAACCCAATAATTAAAATATCCATAAGTTTCATATCTAGGGTCATTATAGGAGGGTGATTGAAGAGAACTCTTAGCCTGCATTCTACCTTGTTCTCTGAATTTATATCTAGTATCTTCAGTACTTAGAATAAATTGACAATTAGATCTTATTTTTAGTTCATATAAACCGATTCCCTTTACTGAGATTGAAGTATTTGCAGGACTAACAGAGATATTCTTTCCATATTTCATAAACCCAACATGAATCTGAGCAACATCTACCATTACTCTCCAATTCGTTGTAGTCTCTAGATCTTCTGCCACTCCCACCTCTTTTAGTCTGGTAATTACAATATCTTGGCTTGGAGTAATATCTTGTGCTGTAGTTGAATCTGATTTATAGAAAACTTGAAGTGTATTTTCTGGATTATGTTCTACCCGACCAGAGATAATTCCATTTTGTTGATTAAATGTCATACCATCAGGGAACGACATTATTCTCCAGCTGTTTCTATCGCCTACATCTTCAGTTTCTTCATCAGCTATCACATACACAACCTTATTACTACCACTACCGGGATTTAAGACTATGCGATCAACTCTATTTCCGTTATTATCTACAAGCTTTAAGGAATCTTCTATCTTAGGACATTGAACCATATAAAAAACCTCAAAGTATTCATTATAACTGATTTTAGCCTGAATCAAAGTAGAAACACCATCTATAATAGGCGCCCACTTTACAGGATCTTCATTTTCAGTCTTTGCTTTCAGGTTTACTAGGATATCCACATAATAAGTCCCATTAACATCTACAAATGGGGCAAGAGATGGAGTAACGGTAAATAGGTTTGTAAGTATGGGATTGTCGAAAGTAATTTGTAGCTGATTTATATTTGTGATAGGCTCTAAAAATCTAGTACGTATAGTAAAAGATTCAGTTCCGGAAGTATTATAGGGAAACAAATAAACAGGTACATCCCCATATTCATCAGTGCTCTCGAGATAATGAGTAGAAGATCTTAGGATAAACCAATCAGCTGACTTATCTCTTCTTACTAGTTTAATCTGATTCTCACTCTCCACTAATACGGGTTTTTGTTCTTTAACGTCGTAATAAGTAAGTCGTAATCCAAAAATACCATCAGCACCATAACTTCCTGGATTGTTATTTTTTATGTAGTCAATCATGGAAGAGTAGTTGTTTGGAGTAAAGATGTTGTGTACTTCATCTACTACTATTCCATTATCATCATGTCCACTTATATAAACAATCTCAGAGCTAGGGATACTTTCTATTGTAGTTGTACCCCTCATTACTTCAGTTATAGTATCTCCAAAAACTCTATACTCTACGAAGTCAGCATAACCCAGGATAGGAATAGAACCCCCATTATCTGATAGCCCGTATTTAGTGTGTGGGGTTGTAGTTTTTGTTAACCCAGGACAATCAATACGGAGATTACTATAAGTTCTGTATCTATAGTTCTCTGTTACTAATTTTCCATTTTCATCAAGGAGAGGAAGATCTGTAGCTGTAGTATCCTTAGTAACCTCTAGTCTCCAATAAGTGTAGTAGGTTTCCTTTGATACTAGGGCGTCTTCATTTCCTGTAACAAAGATATTTTTTCCTGGGTTTTGTCCGAAGGTTTCTAAGAACTTTGTATCCTCGCTTGTATCCATTAATTCAACCCTTCCTTTCCAGTCTTCAGGGAATTCAAGATCAATTAGGTTTCTTCCCAAGCTAAGATCCAGATTAGTTCCTCCGGTATCGTAAATAACAAAGGCAGGCTCGTTCCCAGAGAAGAAGTATATAGCTCCATACTCTTCAGTAACAAACGCGTCAGGATGTCCTTCATCATTACTTTTAGCGATATTACTTTCAGGTATGGTAATAAGAAGTTTTAATAAGTTTGTATCTTCCTCCCATATACCATTTGCTGAAACCTTAACATCTTTATGGCAGGATTGTAATATAGTATTCTCATCAAAACTTGGATATACTTTATCTAACCAAGCTTCCTTTAAGATTATTTTACAATCCACCCTTTTCATAAGCTCTTCAAACGAGCTACTTACCTTTATTCTCATAAGTATTCTAAGAATTTTTTGTCATCCGTTAAGAAGAAAAGAATCCCATCACAAGCTCCTATTATTTCAGGAATTGCATTAGATTCTTCAGTATTATAATAATTTTTTCGGAAGGAGTTTAAAATAGAGTCATGAACTGGATAAGATTTAAATACCCTCTCAATCTTATTATTCAAAAAATATTCTCTATACTCCTCGTCATTATCTCCTCCTTGACAAAACAAAACCTCTAGTGCAGAATCTAAAACTAAGGTTCCATGTTGTGTCGCCCTAGCTCTTTCAGTCCAATATTCCCCACGATCTAAGAAATAGAGAAGATAATAATCGGACTCTTCAAACATTACTACACGATCATTCAAGACTTTCATATTCTCATAGTCAGTTTCAGTAATATAGATTCTTGTACTTTGATTAACTAGGAGATACAACACTTCACCTCTTAATATTCTCTTCAATATAAACCAAGAACCAACCTTCCTAACTACATTAAGACCATAAGTTCTCATATAAGTTTTCAAGTCTAGATATATATTAGCCAGTTCAGGAATATAGTGATAGACAGATTCATAGGTAAGTTGTGGAAAACTATAAATCACACTTCTCGGATCTAAAGGGTCTATTATGTTTTTATATCCGCTTTCTTGATTCATAACTACAGAATTTCCAGTCATAGTATCAAGAATAGTCCCATCTTTGCAAACTATATAGTGTCCAGCAAAATAATCAATCTCATAGGAAGGATCGATCTGAGAAGCGGCATTATTAGTTTGTGTATAATAGATAGGACGGTTGAACATATTTCTTTCTGTAAGTGATATGATACAATACTGACCCTCTTCATTCCAAGTATAAAAAGCTAATTCATCCCCATAATACGAGATTTGATATTTACTAAAACCAAGGCTAAAGGGATCTGCTTCTATGTCTCTGGTTATATCAAGCTTACTAAGTTCCAGTTTTCTATCTTTCTGACGAACTAAGTAATTAAGTAGGTATATATTTCTCACTGACCTATCTCGTGTGAAGGCAGTAAGGTGTGTTGTATATCTTGAATTCGGTAATATTTTTTGTACTTCGGATTTTATTTTATTTGAGGATGTAAACTCCCATAATTCATCACTTGTAAAAACTCTTTCTAGACTTGAATTATTACGGAGAGAGGCTAAAGAATTTACAATATTTACCTGTATGTCTCCCTCTACAGTAGTTTCAAGGTCTATAGAGATGTTTATGTTCCTATCTTTTCCTTGAGTACGTAAAAACTCTGTATAACCTATGGGAGAGTTATCAAAGTTAGATAAGTAAATGATTATATTAAAACCTTCAGTATGTTGATTAGAATATTTATACTCAAACTTTCCTCCTGGCACTCTAGATAATGTAAGAGCTAGAGGAGAAGAAGATACGACTTGATATATTCTATCTATATTATAAACTGAGATTCTACTATAATCACTGTTACTTGCGAATTGATATTTGTTATAAAGAACTATCCTTGTACTTTCTAGAACAGGTTTTGCAGTTCCTATAACATGTGTACGATACCCAAGGCTATTATCTTTAGAGGTTGCCATAAGTTATCGTACATCTACTTAATATACACTCATCTATTTCTGAGTTCATTGGATTAACCCGAATAGTATTATTAATGTACTCAAGCTGAACTTCATCATTTATACTAGTTATATAATTCTCTACATCAAGAGCGGGTATAGTTCCATCTGTTGAGGTATATCTGAAGGCTTGGAATGTTAGATCTTTCACATAAATATTTCCACCCTTAGAATATTCAACTGTCACATCAAATACTCCAGAGATTCCAGGCTTTGAATTATAATAAATTAGATCCGAAATATTTATGATATTTGTATAAGTATCCGAATCATGCTTTATTAGTTCGAGCTCTACTACATCTTCTATTAGGTTTACTGAACTCATAGATGAACTGTAGAATTTTATTTCACTTTTATTTGTGTTCATATTTTCCCCAAATATTGAATTATACTCTTCTTGAATTAGTTCTTCGGGATAATCAGAACCACATGCCTTAAAAGCTCCTATGTGTGTTCTTACTTCTTCTCCTGTATTTAAAGTTGGGATTTGTGGTATCTGAGTTGTAGGTTTTACGGGATCATACCAAAGTTCAGCATTACTTAGAGGAAGGGGACTAATTGAAGTTCTCCTTATAAACTTAGTCCCCATTATATTATATCCTCTATTTTGTAATTTAAGATCTAGTTCTGAACAATGTATAGGCCTAAACCTAGAAGATCCCTCAGAAAGTCCTATAATCTTTCCATCGTTTTTATAGGATATTATAGAAGATTCCCCACTACCATTAATATAAAGTCTTTGGTTCGTGTTAGTATCTTCTGAAGTTATAATGTCTAATACTTTGCTCATATTTTATATCTATAGTATATGTTTTTTATTCTAGAATCAGGATCTATTGTTCCTGTATTTGGATCCCTAACTGTTAGAACCTTCGTTATATCATCATCTCCAGTGACATCTAAACAAAGATCGGGGGTTATATAATATCTAACATAAGAAAGCCCAGACAATGGATCCGGTTTCTCAGAAAGATCAACCGTAACCACATAGCTCTTAATTATATTATCTATAATCTGCTGAACTAGGACTGTAATAATACAAGGATCACTAAAGTCTGCAGAGTTCGTATTTAAGGTAACATAATAATCAGACTTTGAACCTATCTTTGTGAGAACTCTGAAAGGTACAGAAGGATCTACACCAGTTAGAAGTAGAGTCTCTGATGGTATGTAAGTAAGGGTATTAAAAAGAGGGTCGCCATAAAAAGCCCACTCGTTAGGATTTTCTTTTGGTTGTTTACCAGTATTTGAACTAATACATCTCCAAAGTAGATTTTCATCTACTACTATATCTCCAGGTAAGTAAGATATTGTGCCTTCCCACATTATACCCAACCATCTATCAGCAGAACTAGAAGCACTGGGATGAACAACACAGTTAGTCTTTAGAATATCGAATAACGCTTCTTCTGCATTTAAAAACCTTCCTGAATTATTCCACCAGGGAGTAGCGTTCATAAGTCTATTGCTATCATAATAACTACCTGCACTTACCTCTAACCACCCTGATCTATTTTGAACTACATGCCAATATTTATCACCTCCAGCTCTAGTATGTGCCCAAACTTTTCCGAGATTAAAAGCATCTGGTAGTTCCCAAGGATAATTTAAGTTATCATAATTGGGAGTTTGACTATATTCATTGTCGTTTTGTGGTGGTACTCCAGGAGCCCAATAATTACCATTTATGTAATAATATTTTACTCCATCTACAGTTCTAGTGCATACAGTTCTAATGGGTATTAAATATCCTTCTAATACTTCTAATTCTTCTGTAGTGATAAAGTTTAAGATAGGACTACGGTTCCACTCACTCGAAGAATACCATGGAGTGTTGCCTATATTATTATCACCAGTACTTTCCCAAACTATATCATCATAAATAACATAATCTCCTATATTATAAGTAGAAGAATCTGACCACTCTTCAGGTTTACCTGCTAATTCGAAAACAGTCTTAGTAAGAAGTCCAACACTAGTTTTCCAATCATTTCTGGTTTTTCTCTGACTATCATCATCTGACATATTATTAAAAATATATCTATATTCTTCTGTGTATTGTAAATCACTGGAGAGATCGAGAAGCACCATAAAGGGAGTATAATACATAGAAAAACCAGAAAGAGTATTAGTCGTCGTTATTTTATCTATATTTTCGAGATAATCTTCATTTGTAGTAATCTCTATAGAATTTATTGAACCGTTATTAATTTTATAATAATCTGATCCATTTCTAACCATATAACTAACTTGGGGATATAGTGTGCATAGAGTTCTTATGTCCTCCAGAGAAGAATCAAATATCTTAGATAAAAGAGATGTTGAACCGGTGGCTATATAAAGAGAGGTGTTTCTAGTGTCAGGAATCTCACTGGCCGATGCCGGAGCTAAGACATCATTAAATACATTTTTTTGATCTTTGTAAGAAGAAAAAGTATTACCATCAAATTTAGAATAAACGTTAGCACTAGGATCGGGATCAAAAACTACTGCAAATGATTCTGAGCCATTTAATTTATAGACTTTATTACTATTTTTTAACCCCCTAAAACCGTTTGACCAGATATAACACAAGTGATTTACATCATCATAATAAACATCTCCATCTCTTTGTATAGGCTCATCCTCATATACATCCCAAGCATTTGAACCTAGTGAGGGAATTTCACTAATGTTATCATCAACTTGACTTACCCACAGTCTATTATGCCAAAAAACTATGCTCCCCGAATTATAGGTACTAGATGAATTCCAAGAATCAGCTCTAAAATCTGTTATTCTAGTAATGTATCTAAGTTCAGGATAGAAGTCGTGGGGATGGAGTTCACCATTATAGACATCCCAGACATTTGAATCTAGAGAGGGGGTGTTTCCCGTGTTATTGTTGGTGTTGCTCTCCCACAGTCTACTATGCCAAAAAACCATGTCCCCAGAATCATAGGTACTAGATGAATTCCAAGAATCAGCTCCATTTAATGTAGTGTATATTGATCTCCAAGAATATTCAGGGGTTTGACCAATATAATAAAGGTAATCTGTTTTAGGATTACCACCAGCTTTAGCTTTTAGAATAGGGGTGATAGTATAATCTGCCATGTCTGAAACTCTTATAGAGCAGAGTCCTAGGGGATTAATTTCGTCAGCAAAAGATTGGGGTTCATCAAAAAAGGTTATATTGTTATAGCTTATATTTTCCTTTACAAAACTATCATAAGATAGATTTGAATCTGAACCTGAAATTCTACACTTAAAGAAATTATCCTTCAAATAGTCTGCCGCTTCCTGATTTCTATATGTTATATTTACAAACATATTAATACTTCCAGAATTGGGGAGTTCTAACGTATTTAAATAAACATTTCCAGAGGATAGTGCTGAAATAATTGATTTATCTTCTATCCAACAGTCTCTAAAAACACTTTTTAAATCATCGCCATAAACCCTTAATATATACTTCAAATAAGATGAAACATCATCATCATTCTCTGTAACCTTTCTAAGAATACAAACAGGTCTATCTAGATCAAAGAAAGCATAATAGGAATTCCCTTCGGTAACCTTATTAACCAGTTCCTCTATATTAACATTAACATTAAAAAGAGGATATATAATACAGAAAAATTTAGTATATGTTTTTTGTCCTGTAGAGTCTAACCACTTGAACTTGGTTTTGTCAATTGGTAATTCAACAATTTCGTTGTTAGAAAATTCAGATTCGAAAGTAGTTCTATCCATCTTGAATATACTACTATAATCCGGAATTAGACTCTCTATTTTATCCCCTATACTTGACCATGCGGATGAACTGTCTGGGGATGATCCACCAGGCCTTACTTCAAGATTATTTTTATAGTATACATCCTCATAAACGACTAGACTACCCCTCGGATATGCTAGATCCCCATCAAAGGGAGAGGGACCCAAGACAAGTTGCTGCCAAAGATTTCCACCACTACCAGAACGATACGAAGTTGATAGGTCAGTTATGAGATCATTTATGGGCCTATCTTTTCCATCTGGTCCTGGGTAAGCAGATTTCCAAGTAAATCCTCCTAAGTAATCATACCAAGGAATCCACTTTGAAGGATTATTTTCGGGATTATGACCTGGAACTACCTCTTCGACAGACATGTAGGTAATATTATTAAATCTAACTTTCTCACCGCGTTTATATTCTCGTTCGTCGCTATAATCACTTATCTCTTCTGGACCAATGGGATCTGCAAAATAGGACTTATATAGAGTTGGCATCTTATATTCATAAACTCCATAAAGTCCGGGGCAAGATACTACACTTTTTGCATCCGGAAAATCATCCTGGTTATCTGCTTCTCCATAAGTTTCTACGACTAGAGTATTTCCTACAGTTCCATTATATGTAGTTCCTAGGTGAGCTTCATTATAAATCAAGTCTTCAAGGAAAATTCTCGTAACTTGATTTGCTATATCTGACTCTTCAAATAAGGTTCTTCCATATGTCCAACTCTGCTTTACTTGTTTATATAAAGAAATACTCAGATCTCTTGAAGAGTCATCCTTTATTATAACAGTAAAAGGACAATCCATAGGAAGAGATAAGAATAAGTTATATGTCTCTTGTGGAACTAGAAATACATCAGATAGTTTAGTTACATTAAATTCCGTTAATATCTGTGCCAATGTTTTTCCATGTACCCAAGCACCACCGCCATTACTGTAAGAAAAGGTATAATTAGTTCTTGTACCTACCTTAACAATAACATTAATTCCGAGAGGCCCTGGATTCATATAGGTATTTACTTTCCCCACTGAAGAAACTAGTGTAAAAACATCAGATAGCGAATTAACTCCTAATTTATTTAAAAGATCTGTTTCATCACTATCCACGTAATCCCATGAACTATGCATTCTAACATTCTCTCTTGCTACTAGAGTTGCTGTATTTGAAGTTCCAGAAATATTACTGACTTCCCTATTACAGAAAGTCCCAGCTAGTTGTTTTTTCGTAGCCTCTAGTTCTGCAATCTTCTTATTATAATATGCTTTTATATCATTTACTTGTTGTGCTAAGACAGCTCCATTACTAGAAAAAGTACTTTGCCAAGAGGTTATGTTATTATAGGCCCATGCACCGCTATATTCAGTCCAGTAGTTTATGTCACTTCCAGGTTGATGTCCAGAATTATTATTAGTCATAGATAACCAAGATTTCCCTGAGTACCTAACTACATCATTTAATTTATATACTTGACCTGGACTATATGTGTCAGTAGATAAACTAATTCCCTCAGACCATCTATAATATATACTTCCTAAGCTGGGGTCTACTAATTCTTGTATTCTTACTCTCTTATTACCACCACTAGTATCAAGATAGGTATATTGCTTTACTAAGACACTTTCTGTATTAGCCCCTCTATTTACGTAAGCAGCTATTTCAGAAAGAGCACGAGAAACATTAAACATACCATTATTTAAGTCAGGGGATTTCATAATGGCATTTAGGATCTTATTATCTTCTATATTAGCAAGTGAACCACCTATAGAATATTCTAAGACTTCATTTCCTTCGTCGTCCGTATTTGTATAAACGTAATTAGTGATAACACCCTCTTCGTTAACACCAAAAAACGAATCCTGAAGAATCTGATTTAAAACATTTCCAGAGATATATTTGTCGATTTTATAAGGTATATAAGCATACTCATAACCAGTACTATCCGTACCAACTCTATAAACATCTCCTTCCTCTAGAAATTGGGTAGGAAGAGCATCTCGAGAAGTTACAGTCCCCTTTATGATAAGAGTTCCTGCTTCTACATCAAGAGCGGATTCTACTTCCTCTTTTGTATTTTTATAATTCCAATAGAGACGATTATTTACATAGTCATAGTATTCCTGTGCAGTACTTATCTTATCTCCTGGATACATCTTATAGTTTCCAGTAGTATCCGTAGCAGGATCTATACCAGAGACTGTATTTCTTAAGGCATCTGTTGGATTTGAAGCTGTACAGATATATATACTATCCCCTGAGACTACAAAATCACCTCTTTCATAATCGACGTCTGAGGAATATAAAAAAATTCCTTGAACGTGTGTATTATTAATTATCATAACTCAATTCTATATTAACGTCACTTATCAGATTATCAAAACGTAACTCATAGTACCCCGAAACTGGAGTCAACTCATAATTACTGCAAACTCCTGGGATAGTTCTAGGTGTTCCAGTACGACTATATTCATATTCATCAGGAGTTTGACCTGGTTTAACCTTTATAGTGTCTGTATCATTAATAGCTACTAGAATATCACGACTTCCTTGACTAGCTCTTGGATAGAATCTGAAAAATCCGTTTTCATTATAATCGACCTCTATTCTATTATCTTCCATTTCAAACTCAGAAAGACCTATAGTACAATCAATTACTACTTCATTCTTTTCAATGTAGAATGTATAAGTAGCTGAGGAAAAGTCTATAAAGTCTTCTATAGTATTTCCGGATAATGGTAATTGTTTTACTCTAGTTACTCCATATCTATCTGTATAAGTTGACATAACCTTTGTAAATTTATTATTTACTAGAGTTGTGCTTGGAGATAAAATTAGAGTCGTCCCAGGATTTATAGAGAGAGTATTACTGACAGTTACCGAGGGTGTACTAGTCAACTCAATTCTCTCATTGTTAAAGTTCCATGCCGAGTATTGATATAAGTTATCACCATACATACCATTAATTGTTATAATAGTAGGAGTAGCTTTGAAATTAAAGATAAGTTTTCCAGAATTTAGGATAGGTTCAACTGAAGTACTACCTATTCTAACTTTTTTCCTATCCATTATTCCACCCTCAACAGCAACACTATCAGTCTCAATACTTACGTCACTAAGATAACTCCCAGTCTCACTAGAACAAGCCTTATCTACACTCTCTAATTCATATCCTAGGGTCTCATATACAGAGAATACTTTTTCTCCATCTATTCTAATTTGTCCGCCAGGAGTTATTCTTCCCGCTCCAGAGGGATTAACTATAACATTAACTCTGGTAGTAAAGAAATTAGTTGTGCTATCTCTTAGGATCCATTGTCTAGAATAATCCGGTCTATTTCCTAGGTTTAAGTCACATAAGCTTTCCCAGACTTCTCCATTAAATAGCACCCTTTCTCCTAGTCTATAAGTACAATAAGGAGAATAAACTTGTTCTAAAGTTGTCCAATATTCACTTTTCTCTTCTGGTACTTCTCCTGTGGGTACGTTTTGTAGGGCCTTCCAGAGTTTACCTAAGTATCTAACCTTTTCTCCAGTAACATATGATCGGTCTTCATCATAGTAATTAAGATCGAACTTCCTCATTTTCCTAGAGAGTATTGGATGAGTTTCTACCTTCTCCGTACTTAAGATAGTATTTGATCTGCCATCCAATAATATTCCTGACTTATCTTTTAACAAGGACATATTATCTTTCGTACTCCAGAATTCATCGTTTCTAAGACTATACTTCCACTTATTTCTCTCAGGGTTTACTTTATCCGTACTCCAAGAATTATAAGAGAGATTAATATCCAAGATCTGACCAGAATCTGTAATAACCATCCATAATATCTTTTCTGAGGTTATCTCATCCATTCCTTTCAGGTATTTCTTAGATGTTGGAAGATATCTGATTGAACTCCCCCAAGAATTAGGATCTGCTTGATACCAATCACTAGGACAAAGACTCCATAAATAATCTGGTCCTAGATAGATAGATAAACTGGGTTGAATAAACTTACTAACAAATTTCCACTTAGTAGCATCCCAATCTCCAGTTATTCCGTCTACGAGTGCTTTCCAAGTTGATCCAGAGTATACTACTGTATCATTTTTACTATATGTTTTTTCTGGGTCATACTTACTATAATTTCTAATTCTATAGTCATAATTGGTGTTTATTAGTGATAAATTTGAACCCAATACAGTACCCTCATATAATTCTATTTTTCTTACATAAGGAGGTACCTTAAAAACAAATAAAGTATAAGTTCCTATAGTAACCATACCAAAATAATTTCTTCTGTAGATTACTTCAGGAGCTACACTTTCAGGCTCTCTCCACAACAACCTATTACCGCCACCTGTATTAATCCTAGTTCCACCTGCAGTTAAAAGGTAATTAGAATCAGACGATTCATAAGCAGTTGGAAATAAGATCTTTTCCATCTCAGTTAATTCAGAAACATCATATCCTAAGATATCTTGTGACTCTTTATCTAGGTATTGTATTTTTAAATTATTATTGAATTTATATTTATCAACTAAAAATGAAAAATCATATTCAGCAAAATCTCCATCTAATAGTCTCTCCTTATTACCGCAATAATAAACGCTGGGATTATTAAGGGGAGTATCTACTGTTTTTTGCCCATTCGTAACAAATAGTTCAGGACTTGGATAAGCAAAATACCTAAGATTGTCCACACTGAAATATTTATTTTGGAATAAGATGGGATTCTCTAGATCATTTATCATTTTAAGATCACCAAGATACTCAAAGCCAGTTCCTATTTCCTCATCACTTATTATCCAGGATGGTAGAAATTTAGCATTATGGCTAGAATTAGAAAAATATAGAGCAGTACCAATAGTTGAGAAATCTGTACTATTAATTACTAGCTTCATAATTTATATTATATTTTTTGTAGCATATAACATCTGCTGCTACATAATTAGTTATCTCATCTTTAACTGTCAGACCTAAATCTCCTATATTTGTGATAAGGTC